>Ga0114129_10003533_pt1 | contig 21989 bp, 24 predicted proteins | sample RhiMetdeltSRZDD1_FD_80071 | JGI IMG/M metagenome (GOLD analysis project Ga0114129, IMG submission 80071) | Populus rhizosphere microbial communities from Tennessee, USA - Rhizosphere MetaG P. deltoides SRZDD1 (version 2) (version 2) | ecosystem: Host-associated > Plants > Roots > Rhizosphere >... | reverse complement strand
GCGCACGCTCGGCGCCTGGGCGTACCCCGCCGTCGGGGCGTTTGCCTTCCTCGAAACCGGTGCCTTCGTGGGCCTGCTCGTTCCGGGCGAGACGGCCGTCGTGGTGGGCGGCGTCGTCGCGGCCAACGGGGACGTCGAGGTGGCGCCGATGATCGCGCTCGTCTGGCTCGCGGCTGCCGCCGGCGACCTGGCGAGCTTCGTGCTCGGCCGCCGCCTGGGGCGCCCCTTCCTCGAGCGCCACGGCCCGCGCGTGCGGATCGGGCCGGAGCGGCTCGGACAGGTCGAGCGCTTCTACGCGCGCCACGGCGGAAGCGCGGTGCTGCTCGGTCGCTTCGTGGGCCTCGTGCGCGCGGTGTCCCCGTTCGTTGCCGGCGCGTCCGGGCTGGGGCTGCGCCGCTTCGTGCCCTGGAGCCTCGCCGGCACGCTGGCCTGGGCCGCGACGTTCACTCTCGTCGGCTACGGCTTCTCCGAGTCCTTCGCGGACTCGGGCGAGTCGGCGGCTCGCATAGCCCTCGGTGCGGCGCTGGTCGCCGCGGCCGCATACGCGGCCGTGATCGTGCTGCGCGCCCGCTCAGGCGGTGCTGCCCGCGAAACCGCCGCGGACCAGCCGCAGCGCCGCGAGGCCGCAGAGCGCGCCGAGGCCGGCGCCGATAAGCCCGCCGGCGATCACGTCGAGCGGGAAGTGCACGCGCAGATAAACGCGCGAGAGCGCCACGGCGGCAGCGATCGCCAGCGCAGGCCAGCGAAGCCGGGGGCACAGGATCGCGACGGCGGTAGCGGCGGCGAAGGCCGTGGCGCTGTGACCGGACGGGAACGAGGGATTGCCCGGAATCGAGACCAGCGAGTCGAGTCCCGGGTCGGCCACCGGAGGGCGGGCTCGCCCGAAGGCCTGCTTCAGGACGTCCGTGACGAGCGAGGCCGCGCCGATCGCGGCGGCCGCCGCGGCGAAGGCCACCGGAAGGCGGCGGCGCCACAGGTCCGAGCACAGGCCCAGACACGCGAGCAGCGGTCCCTTGACCCACCACGCGGACAGCACGACGAACACGGCGGTCAGCCATGGTTGCTCGAAGGCCGGAGCGGCTTCGACGAGCGCGCGGTCGAGCTCGATCAAGGGAGACATCGCCGAGAGGGAACGCAACGTAGCAGGAGTGCCCGGCTGATCCTGGTCATAAACGGGCGCGCGAGCGGCATCGAGGACCCCGAGCGGATGGCCGACGAGCTGCTTGCAGTCCTCGAGGAGCTCGGCGCGGACGCGGAGAGCGCGGTCACGTACAGCGAGCAGCAGCTCTGGGACATCCTGCGCTTCGCCGCGGACTCCGGGTGGCGCGTGGTGCTGGTCGGCGGCGACGGGACGCTCCACGCGGCGGCCAACGCGCCACTGGCTCGTCTGCCCGAGCTGGCGCTCGTCCCGGCGGGCCGCGCGAACAACATCGCCCATGGACTCGGCATCCCGACCGAAAAGCTTGAGGCGCTCGCCGTCGCGGCGAACGCGTCCGCGAGGCCGCTCGACGCCCTGCGCGTGGCGACGCCCGACCGCTTCATCTATGCCCTCGAGGCCGTGAGCGCCGGGTTCCAGGCGGAGGCGCGCGCCGACTACAAGGCCGAGAACTCAGCCGACCTGCGACAGGGCCTGCGCGCGCTCGCGCGGGCAATCCGGCGCTACCGGCCATACACCGCATCGGTTCGCGTGGACGGGGAGGCCATCCGCTCGAGCTCGTTGGCGCAGCTCTTCTTCTCGAACCTGCCCTTCTTCGGCTTCGGGTTCGAGGTCGCGCCAGGCGCCGATCCCGCCGACGGGCGCCTCGAGGCGATCGTGCTCGAGGCGCGCGGCCGCACGCGGCTGCTGCGGCTGCTCGCCGCCGCCCGGCGCGGGCGCCACATCGGCCGGCGCGGCGTGACGCGCGTGCCGGCCACGCGCGTGAAGATCTCCGAGCCGCTGCCGCTGGTGGCCGACGCCGTGCCGCTCGGCACCACCACCGCCACGGTGAGCGTGGAGCCCGCCCGGCTGCGCGTGGTCGCACTGGGGGTGGGCGCATGACCGCCGTTACCGCACGCCTCGGCGGCAAGCGTCTGCTGTTCGCCTTCGCGCTCGCAGCGGTGGGCGCCGGCGCTGGACGAGCCCTCACCACCACGTACCTGCCCGTGCTCCTCGAACGGATTCACGACGCCCCGACGCTGATCGGGCTCGTGATGATGGTCAACGCGATCGCGGGCTTCGGAGTTCCGATCGTGATCGGGATCTGGTCCGACCGTCATGGGCGCCGCCTTCCCTTCATCGCCGCCGGCGCCGTGCTCACCGCGGGCGGCCTCGTGGCCGTGGGGCTGGGAAACGGCACGTCGTACGTCGCGCTCGGCCTGGCAGCCTCGATCGTCTACGTCGGGCTCAACGCGCTCACCACCGCCCACCGGGCGATCATCGCGGACGACATCGAGGACAGCGGGCGCCCGGCCGCGACGAGCGCCCAGGAGATCGCCGGGCTGATCGGGGCCGTGGTGGCCGTCGCGCTCGGCGGCGCGCTGATCGACCCCGCGCCCGCAGCCGCCTTCGCCCTCGCGGCCGGCGTGCTCGCCGCCACCGCCGTGCCGACCCTGCTCGTCACGCGCCGGCTGCGGCTCGGCGAGCGAGCCGCGCGCACCAACCACAACGAACGCGCGGCCGGGCTGCGCGAGCTCGCGCGCCGCCCGGGCGCCCGCGAGGTCCTCGTGGCTCAGACGATGTGGGTCTTCGGCTACGCGGCGCTGCCTGCCTTCTTCGTGCTCTACGCCGAGCGCAGCCTCGGCCTGGGCATCGGCGCCGCGGGCGCGCTGCCGCTCGCGTTCGGCGTCCTCACGGCGCTCGGCATCGTCCTGGCCGGGCGCGCCCCCGCCGAGCGGGTGCACAGCCTGCTCGTGACCGGAGCCGTACTGCTGGGCGCCGGGCTACTGGCGGCCGCGCCCGCGACGAGCCTGGCGGCGGCGGCGCTCCCCTTCGCAGTCGCGGCCGTGGGCGCGGGCATCGTGACCGCGCTCGGCTTCCCGTACTTCGCGCGCTTCGTGCCCGATGGCCATGCCGGCCGCTACAGCGGCGTCTTCTTCGCCGGGCGCTCCGTGGCCTCCGCGGCCGCGCTCCCGCTCGCCGGGCTCGCGGTCGAGTTGAGTGGCAGCTACCGCGCCGTGCTCTGGTTCGGCGCCGTCGCCCTCGCCGCGGTCGTGCCGCTCGTCGCCGCGCAGCGCCGGGCACAGGCTCGCGCGGGGCGCGCCCTGCGCCCACAGCCCGCCGCCGTCGCGGCCGTCATCCCCGTCTTCGCATCCGACCGCGCGGTCGAGGTGGCGAGGGCCGCGCTCCAGCACGTCGACGAGATCGTCCTGGTGGACGACGGCGCACCCACAGCCATCTCGAGCTCGCTCGACGAGCTCGAGGGCGACGAGCGGGTTCGGATCCTCCGCCTGGCCGCGAACGGCGGGAAGGGCAGCGCGGTGTCGGCCGGCGCGGCCCTGCTGCTCGCGCAGCCCACGCCGCCAGAGGCGATCGTGGTGCTCGATTCCGACGGCCAGCACGATCCCGAGCGCATCCCGGCGTTCGTGGAGGCGAGCCGCCACGCCGACGTCGTGGTCGGCAACCGGCCCGCGCGCCGCACGATGCCGCTGATCCGGAGGATCGGCAACCGCGCGGCCAGCGTCGCGCTGCTCGCCAGCACCGGCACGTGGGTGCCGGACACCCAGAACGGCATGCGCCTCTTCCGCACGGAGACGCTTAGCGAGGTGCCGCTGCCCGAGGGCGGATACGACGCCGAAAGCCGCCACCTGCGCCGGCTGATCAAGTCGGGCCATGCACTGGACTCGGTGGAGATCCCGACCGTCTACGACGGCGAGCCGAGCCACTACCGGGCGCTGGTGGACACGGCGCGGGTGGGGCGCGCGCTGATCGCCCCGGCGGGCAACCGCGCGAATGCGGACGGCGCGAACGAGGCCTTCGCGGTGCTGCGCGCATGGACGCCGCGGCTGGGCGCGCTGATCCTGGCCGTGATCGCGCTGGGTGCCGCCATGCCGGCGGTTCAGCCGCTCGACAACGCGCTCATGCTCACCATCAACGGCCTGGGCGACGGGCCCGAGTGGCTCTACCAGGCGTTCGACCCGCACACGCGCAACTACATCCTCCTGCTCTCCGCGACCGTCGTGGCGGCGGCGGTGACCCTGCGCCGGCCGCGCTACGTGCTCGGCGCCGCGCTCGGCGTCGTGCTCGCGGCGTACCTCGCCGGAGCTGCGCTCGAGATCGTGAAGCTCTTCATCGAGCGGGCCCGGCCGGAGGAGGTCCTCGGAGGTCAGATCGAGCTGTCGCACGGGCGCAGCTGGGCGCACCTCGCCTCGTTCCCGTCCGGCCACCTGATCGTCACGTCGGCGATGGCCGCGGCGGCCGCCAGCGCGATCCCGGCGCTGCGCCGCCCGCTGCTCGTGTACGTGGGCCTCGTGGCGCTCACGCGCGTGATGTTCGGCGCGCATTTCCCGATCGACGTGGCCGTGGGCGCGGTCGTGGGTTACGAGCTCGGTGTGTTCGCGGCGCGGCTGATGGCGAGCGGCAGGATGCTGCCCGCCCCGCGGACGGCCCTCGCCCGCGGGCGCATCGCCGTCCCCTCCGAAGCCACGTCCTGACTCGCCACCCGACGGCTGGCCCTTGACTTCAAGTGCACTTGAAGTTGCATCATTCTGGCCAGTGCCTGTCGGAATCGTCACCGGAGCGTCGCGCGGTCTCGGGCTCGCCCTTGCACGCGCCCTCGACGAGCGCGGCTGGCGGCTCGTCGTGGATGCGCGTGGTGCTGAGGCCCTGGCCGAGGCCGCAGCGAGCTTGCAACACGTCACGGCGATCGCCGGTGACGTGGCCGATCCCGAGCACCGGCGGGCGCTCGTGGAGGCGGCCGGCGACGAGATCGATCTAATCGCCAACAACGCCAGCCTGCTGGGCCCCAGCCCGCGACCCGCGCTCGCGGACTACCCGCTCGACGAGCTGCGCCGCGTCTACGAGGCGAACGTGGTCGCGCCGCTCGCGCTCGTGCAACTCGCCCTGCCGCGCCTGCGGGACGGAGCCGCGATCCTCGACGTGACCTCGGACGCCGCCGTTGAGCCATACGAGGGCTGGGGTGGCTACGGGTCGTCGAAGGCGGCGCTCGACCAGCTCACCGCGGTGCTCGCCGCCGAGCACGCCGCGCTGCGGATCTACTCGATCGACCCGGGCGACATGCGGACCGAGATGCAGCAGGCCGCCTTCCCGGGCGAGGACATCTCGGACCGGCCGCCGCCGGAGGACAGCGTGCCTGGTCTGCTCGCGCTGATCGAGGGCTCGCACCCGAGCGGCCGCTACCGGGCCGCGGAGCTCACAGGGGCAGCGCGGTGATCGAGCCAGAGCTCGCCGAGCCGCTCGAGGCGGCCGAACCGGCGGAGCTCCACGGAGCCGATCGCGCCGACGTGGCGATGCTCGTGACGAGCCGTGCCGACGGCGCGCTGTTCCACTCACGCTTCCGCGAGCTCGGGCGCTTCCTGCGGCCGGGAGACCTGCTGGTGGTGAACACGTCCGCGACCCTGCCCGCCGCTCTCCCGGCGCATCTCGGCGGCGAGGAGATCACGCTGCACCTCTCGACGCCGGTCGACGGCGGCCACTGGGTCGTCGAGCTGCGCACCGCCGAGCGGCGGCCGTTCCGCGCGGCGCGAAGCGGCGCGCGGCTCGAGCTGCCCGGCGGCGCCGGCGTCGAGCTGCTCGCGCCCTACCTCGGCAGCGACCGCCTGTTCGTCGCGCGGCTCTCGCTAGGCGAGCCCGTGGAGAGCTACCTGCACCGCCACGGGCACCCGATCCGCTACGGCCATACGCCGGACGAGTGGCCGATCGATGCCTATCAGACGGTCTTCGCGCTTCACCCTGGCAGCGTCGAGATGCCGAGTGCGGCGCGGCCCTTCACCGCAGCTCTCGTGGCGAAGCTCGTGGCGCAGGGCGTGCTGTTCGCACCGCTGACCCTGCACGCGGGCGTGTCGTCGCTCGAGCTGGGCGAGAGCCCGTATCCGGAGCGCTATCGCGTTCCGCCCTCTACCGCGCGCCTCGTGAACGCCGTGCACGAGTGGGGCGGGCGCGTGATCGCCGTGGGAACCACGGTCGTTCGCGCACTCGAGACCGTGGCGGACGCGGACGGAGTGGTCCGCACCGGCGAGGGCCTCACCAACCTGGTCGTGACACCCGAGCGCGGGCTGCGCGCGATCGACGGCCTGCTGACCGGATGGCACGACTCGCACTCCTCACACCTTCAGCTGCTCGAGGCCTCTGCGGGCCGGGAGCTATTGAGGCAGTCGTACCGGGCGGCCGCCGCGCGCGGCTACCGCCTGCACGAGTTCGGCGACAGCCACCTGATCCTGCCTCAGGCCGGCTGATCCGACACCCGCTCGAGGGCGAACTCCGCCACCTCCTGGGCTACCTCCGCCGGCCGTTCCCAGTGGACGGCGTGACCGGCCCCGGGGTGGACCCGAAGCTCGGCCGACGGCATGGCGGCCAGCAGGGCGTCCTGCTCGCTGCGCGGGCAGACGGAATCCTGGTCGCCCCAGATCACGAGGGCGGGCGCGTGAACCGTGTCGGTGGCCGGAGGGGTCTCGAGCAGGCCGTCCAGCATCCCGCGCCACGCGCACGCCGGCAGCTTGCAGCTCTCGCCCACCATCGCGTCGAGGAAGTCGGGCGGCACGCCGTCGCCGACGACACTCGCCGTGAACTCGCGTGCGAACGCCGCATCGACCGGGTCGGTCAGCGTCGCGATCGTGTCGCGAAGCTCCAGCACCGCCGGGCTGCCGGCCGGGAAGCTGTGGAAGCCGCCGACGATCACCACGCCGAGGGTCCGTTCGGGGCGGTCGATCGCGAAACGCCTCGCGACGTCGCCGGCGCTCGACGAGCCGACGAGCACCGCGGCGTCGAGGCCAACCGAGTCCATGAAGGCGCCCAAGTCGGCCACGAGGTCGTCCGGCCGGTAGCCGTCGTCGGGCCGGTCCGAGTCGCCGTGGCCGCGCTGGCTGGGCGCGAACGCGTGGACCGACTCGGGCAGGTGCGCCAGCAGCAGCTCGAACGAGCGCCAGGAGTCGGCGTACGCGTGCAGGAGCACGACGGGTACGCCGGAGCGCTCGCCCTGCTCGACGTACCGCAGCGTCACACCGGTTGACAGGACGGCGGCCTTGTCAGAAGCGTTCACGCACAGCACTATGCCGGGATGAGCAGCGATCTCCTCATCCGTTACGGCGGGCCCTTCGCGCCCGGCCTCGTCAAGTCCGCGTCCGGCTCCTTCATCGAGATGGAGGACGGCAGCCGGGTGCTCGACTTCACGGCCGGCCAGATCTGCGCCACGATCGGCCACAACCACCCGCGCGTGGTGGAGGCGATCGGGCGGTCATGCCGTGAGGTGATGCACCTCAACTCGTGGTCGCTGTCGCCGCCGGTGATCTCGCTGGCCGAGCGCCTGATTGGCACCCTGCCGCCGCCGCTCGAGCGCGCGATGTTCCTCTCGACCGGAGGGGAGGCCAACGAGGCGGCGCTGCGGATGGCGAAGCTGTTCAGCGGCAAGTTCGAGGTGGCTGCGCTCACGCGCAGCTGGCACGGCGTGACCGCCGGGGCCTCGGCGCACACCCATGCCGCCGGGCGCCGGGGCCATGGGCCCACGACGCCGGGGGCGTTCGCGATCCCGGCGCCCTACGAGTACCGCTGCCCGATCCGCCACTGCGACGGCAGCTGCGACTGCTCCTGCCTCGAAGCCGGCTTCGAGCTGTTCGACCAGGTGAGCGTGGACTCGCAGGCCGCGGTGCTCGCCGAGCCGGTCCTGTCCGCGGGCGGCGTGATCGTGCCGCCGCCGGGCTACTTCGTGCGGATGGCCGAGCTGTGCGCCGAGCGCGACATGCTGCTCGTGCTCGACGAGTGCCAGACCGGGCTCGGCAGGCTCGGCTCCATGTACGGCTTCGAGATCTACGACGTGGTGCCGGACTTCCTGGTGCTGTCGAAGACGCTCGGCGGCGGGATCCCGGTGTCGGCCGTGATCACGACGCCCGACATCGAGGAGCGCTGTTTCGAGATGGGCTTCACGCACGTGACCTCGCACGTCTCCGACCCTCTCCCCGCCGCGGCGGCCGAGGCGGTGCTGGACGTGGTGATCAGCGAGGACCTCCCCGGGGCGGCGAAGGCGCGCGGCGAGCGCCTCCTCACCGGCCTGCGGGAGCTCCAGGGGCGGCACGAGTCGATCGGCGACGTGCGCGGCATGGGCCTGCTCGTGGGCGTCGAGCTGGTGGAGGATCGCGACACCCGCAGGCCCGCCGACGCGCTCGGGCGCGCTCTCACCGACGAGTGCCTCCGCTGCGGTCTGTCCATGAACCTCGTGCGCGGGCAGAGCGCCGGCTCGGCGAACTGCCTGCGCATGGCCCCGCCGCTCACGGTCAGCGACGACGAGGTGGACCTCGCCATCACCGTGATCGACGAGGCGCTCACGACGGTGACGAGCGAACTCGCCGTGGGCTGACCGGGTGCGCGCGCCGCTGATCATGGGGGTCGTGAACGTGACGCCGGACTCGTTCTCGGACGGCGGGCTCTACCTCGACGCCGACGCCGCGGTGGAGCACGGCCTGCGCCTCGTGGCCGAGGGCGCGGACATCCTCGACGTGGGTGGCGAGTCGACCCGTCCCGGTGCCGAGCCCGTGAGCGAGGCCGAGGAGCGCCAGCGCGTGCTGCCCGTGATCGAGCGGTTGGCGCAGGACGGCGGCGCGCGCATCTCGATCGACACGACCAAGCTCGCCGTGGCCCGCGCCGCGCTCGAGGCCGGGGCGACGCTCGTGAACGACGTATCCGCGTTCCGGTTCGAACCCGCCATGGCGGAGCTGGTGGCCGAGACCGGGGCCGGCTGCTGCCTCATGCACATGCTCGGCGAGCCGCGGACCATGCAGCAGGACCCGCGCTACGACGACGTGGTCTCCGAGGTGAAGGCCTTCCTCGAGGAGCGACTCGCGTTCGCGGTGTCCGCCGGGATCGACGAGGAGCGGGTCTGGCTCGATCCGGGCATCGGGTTCGGCAAGACGGTCGAGCACAACCTCGAGCTGCTGCGCCGCCTCGACGAGATCGTCGCGATCGGGCGGCCGGTGGTGGTGGGCGCATCGCGCAAGAGCTTCCTCGGCAAGCTCGCCGGCGGCAGGGACGAGGGCGAGCGGCTGCCGGGCACGATCGCCACCAACGTGCTCGCGCTGGAGCGCGGCGCGAGCGTGTTCCGGGTGCACGACGTCGCCCAGAACGCCGATGCCCTCGCGGTGGCCGCTGCTACGGTCAGCCGTCATGTGGGAGAGGGAGCCTGACGACGATTTCGACGAGATCGAGGACGACGGTCTCGACGACGATCGCGCGGCCACCTCGCCCGCGGTCTCGATAGAGGTCACGGGCCTCTCGCTCTACACGCACCACGGCGTGGGCGAGGCGGAGCGCGAGGTCGGCCAGCGGCTCGTGTTCGACATCGTGTTCGAGCTCGACGACTGCGACGCCACCGTCACGGACCGCCTCGAGGATACGGTGAACTACGCCGAGGTCTGCGAGCAGGTGGCCCTCGGCGCGCAGGAGCGCAACTACAAGACGCTCGAGCGCCTATGCGCCGCGGTCGCCGACCGCCTGATCGACCGCTTCGGCGCGGAGTCGGTGCGCGTGAAGGCCACCAAGCCCGAGCCACCGATCCCGCTGCCCGTCGAAGAGGTCTCGGTCGAGGTGTGGAAGGAAGTCTGACGGGCTACCTCGGGCTCGGCTCCAACGAGGGAGACCGGCTCGCGAACCTGCGCGCCGCGCGCGACGCGCTGGGTGGGCGTGGGGTGGAGGTGCTCGCGGCCTCGTCGGTGTACGAGACGGCCCCGCAGGGCGAGGTCACCGACCAGGCCGACTTCCTCAACGCGTGCCTGCGCGTGCGCACGGCGCTCGGGCCGGAGGAGCTGCTCGACGCCGCCAAGGCCGTGGAGCGGGAGCTTGGGAGGGCGCCGGGGGGCGTTCGGCACGGGCCGCGGCCGATCGACGTGGACGTGCTGCTGCTCGGCGAGCTCGAGCTCCGCACCGAGCGCCTGACGCTCCCGCACCGGGAGGTCACGAGCCGCCGCTTCGTGCTCGAGCCGCTGCTGGAGCTCGAGCCGCAACTCGCGCTTCCCGACGGCACCCGCCTCGCCGACCGGCTCGACGCCGTTCGCGATCAGCTGGTGCGGCCGGTGGGCGCCTTGTGACCCCCCGCCTGGGGGGTTTACCGTCTCTGTCTGTGGTTCTGGGCGGACGAGTCCGCGACGGTAAAGGCGATGCAGGATTCGCTGGAACTTGCGATCTTTCGCGGGAACGACGACCCGTCCCTGGTGGCGGCTGCCCTCGCCTGCCGGGCGTGCCTGTCCGGGGACGTCGAATGGTCGCTGCGCGTGGACGACTTCGACGGCGAGGTCGAGTGCCGCTGCCAGCGCTGTGGGTACGTGCGCGAGGTCTCGCTGACCTCGGAGCAGACGCTGCGCCTCTCGCTGGAACACGCGTAACCATCCGGGCCCGGGGCAGGTAGAGAAGGCGATGGCCGACGGCCAGGCCCTCTCCCCGCGCACGGATGCGCTCGACGTGATCGTCGAGCTGCTCGGCGCGATGGACGGCGCGCACGGCCCCTCCTCGCGCGATTTCTACGATCGTCTCTGCGAGGCGTGCTGCCGCGTGGCCTCGATGGAACGGGCCGGGCTGCTGCTCTACGACGACGCTCGCCAGCTGGTGGTGCCCGTGGGCGGGCACGGTCTCGAGCAGGGGTTGCTCTCGGAGGTCTACGGAACGCTCGAGGAGACGCCGATCGCGCAGGTGGCACTCTCGGAGGACAGGGTCGTGGAGGTCACGGGCGAGCTCGGGCGCTGGGTGCCCGAGCGCTACGCGCGCCTGGGCGGAGTGGAGACGCTCACCTGCGTGCCGGTGTCGGCCGGCGGCCGCTGGCTCGGCGTGATCTTCGCCGACCGCAGCGGCACGCGCTTCGAGCTCACCGAGAACGAGCGTCACGCGATGTGGACGCTCGGCAAGACCGCCGCGCTCGCCGCGAGCGTTCGCATAGCGACGAGCCAGCAGGGACGCGCGCGGCTGCTCCAGGCGCGCATCGATCTCGCCCGCGAGCTGCACGAGCGGGTGGTGCAGCGGCTGTTCGGGGTGTCGCTCGTGCTCGGCTCGGAGCACGCGCTCAGCGACGAGGCCCGCCAGCGCTGCGCGAGCGAGATGCACGCCGCGCTCGCCGACCTGCGCGAGGCGCTCTCGCGACCGCTCGCGCCGCCGAGCCTCGACACCGGGGCGACGCTGCGCGGGGAGCTCGCCCGGCTCGGTCGCCACTACAAGGACCTGCCGCTCGAGCTCTACTGGGAAGAGGGCGTGGAGGTGCCGGAGGACGTGGAGGCGCTCGCGCAGTCGGTGCTCGCGGAGGCGCTCCGCAACGCCCACAAGCACGCGCGCCCCAGCTCCGTACGGGTGCACGTGGGACGGGTGGACGGGACCTTCGTGCTCGAGGTGCGCAACGACGGCGCGAAGCCCGGGCCGCGGCCCACCGGCACCGGCATGGGGCTGCGGCTGGCCGCGTTCGAGGCGCTTCAGCGCGGCGCGCTGGTGGAGTTCGGGCCGGAGGGACAGGACTGGCGCGTGCGCCTGGTGGTGCCGGTGGAGGAGGATTCGTCCGAGTGAGCCCGGACCGCAACCTGCGCGTGCTCGTGGTGGACGACCACGACGTGGTGCACTGGGGCTTCCGCCTGCTCCTCACCGAGCAGCCGTGGGTCGAGCGCTGCCTGACCGCGTCGAGCGTCGAGGAGGCGCTCGAGATGGCGCTCCGCTACGAGCCGCACGTGGCGCTCGTGGACCTCTTCCTCGGCGAGGAGTCGGGCGCCGAGCTGTGCGAGGCGATCCGCCGCGAGTCGCCGAACACGCGCGTTCTGCTGATCTCGGGCGCCGGCTGGATCTCGCCGCAGGCGGCGAAGGCCGCGGGCGCCGCGGGATTCGTGTCGAAGGACTGGCCGGCGCACGACGTGGCGATGGCGGTGCGGATGGTCGGCAAGGGGATGACGGTGTTCGCGCCGCGCGCCGAGCAGCCCTCCGCGCCGCTGTCGGAACGCGAGCGCGAGGTGCTCACCCACATGGCGAGCGGCGCCACCAACAAGGAGATCGCCGAGCGCCTCTTCCTCTCCCCGCACACCGTGAAGGAGCACACGAGCGCGCTCTACCGCAAGCTTGGAGTGCGCAACCGCGCCGAGGCGGTGCAGCGCGCGGAGCGGCTGGGCCTGACGGCCTAGCGGTTCATCGTCCGGATGCCGCCGTCCGGCGTCCAGACCTCGATCACCAGGGCCGTGCGCTCGTCGTTGAGGCCCACCGCCGAGACCTCGCGCAGGTCGAGCCTGAACAGGTGGCTCGGTCCGCCTGCTGCGGCCTCCCCGTTGATCTCCTTCACGCGCTCCGGATCGGTGATCTCCTCCACGACGCCGGCGAGCTTGGCGTCGCCACCCCACTCGTCGGGCTCGTCGGACCCGCTGTGCAGAGCGAACCTGGGGTCGCGCTGCAGGTCGAGCGCCTTGAGCGCCTGCCACATCGAGCCGATCCACAGCTCGCCGTCCACGAATCGGGTCTCGGTACCGGAGATGCGCGGCGAGCCGTCGCGACGCAATGTCGCGAGCGTCTTGTGAACGTGTGCGTCGAGGCGCCCCCGCACCGTGGCTGCGAGCTCCGGCGCGGCGGCCTCGAAGTCAGACCAGCTGGGCATGCCTCGGCTAGCTCCGATCCGGTAGCTGCTGCACCGACCAGCCGTTGCCGTCCGGGTCAGTGAAGAAGACAAATGAGCCCCATGGGAACTCTTGGACCTCACTCACCTCGACGCCGCGATCGGCCAGCTCGGCGCGCGCCGCGTGAACGTCTGGGACCACCAGCATCAGCCCCTGCACCGAACCCGGTGGCGTGTCCACTATCCCCTGTCCCAGCGAGATCGAGCACGCCGAACCCGGAGGGGTGAGCTGGACGAACCGAATCTCGTCGCTGACCGTGTGGTCGTGGTCCGCGTTGAACCCCGCCTGCGCGGTGTAGAAGGCCTTGGCACGGTCCACGTCGGAGACGGGAATCGGCACCACCTCAAGCTTCCATTCCATCAGTGCTCCTTTCCGAGCAGGATCTCCCAGGGTTCGATGCTCGCCGTGCGAAGCCGCTCGGCCGGGGTCCAGGGGTCTTCCGCCAACCGGTCCTTCACCTCACGCTCACTCTGCGCGTGGACGATGTGCAGGAACCGCATCCCGTCGCCGACCGGCCCGCCGAGGAGCACGAAGCCATCATCCACCAGCCCGTCCATGAACGTCGCGTGGGCTTCCCAACCGTCCTGTTCCCGCATCGGGCGCGCGTGGTCCCAGCTCGGGCCGGGCTCTCTTGTGACCACGAAGTAGGCCATGCGCGCACGCTCACGTCCGTGGGCGCTCGTTCACCCGGTCGATCCAGGCGGAGAGCCGCGGGTGGCCGCCATCTCGCCCCGTGTCGTCCAGGCGCAGCTTGTCCTCCAGGATGCGGTGGAAGAGCTCGTCGTCGGCCGGGTCGCGCCGCTTCGCGTACTTCAGGAACGGGAAGGCCGCGCAGTCGGCGGCTGAGAAGTCACCGAAGAGGTGGTCGCGGCCGTCGAGCATGTCCTCGAACAGGTCAAGCGAGGCGCGCATCCGTGCGCTGAGCGTGGCGATCCGGTCGTGGTCGGGCTGATCGCGCTCGAGCTCCGCCTCGATCTCGTTCGGCGCGCGCTTCCAGACCTCGTTGAACCAGTCGAGGAACACGTCCAGCTCGGCGCGCCGGGCGGTCTCGCGCGGGAATAGCGGCGGGTCCGACCAGCGCGCCTCGAGGTGGCGCATGATGCGCGTGGAGTCCGGGATCACGTCGTCGCCGTCCACCAGCACGGGCACCAGCGGCTGGCCGCTCACCTCGAGCACCGGAGAGCGGTCGGCGTAGGAGATCTCGACGGACTCGACCTCCAGACCTTTGTGGGCGAGGGCGAGCGCCACCCGCTCCACGTTCGTCGAAAACGGCGCTCTGAAGAGGCGCAGCATCGGAGCAGGTTACTTCTGGACCCGATCGGTGTACCCCCCAGCGGTTCCGGGGGACCCCCCCGACCGGGGGGTCCTGTGCTCCACCGCGCTAACGGATGGGCCTGCACAGAGAAGGGTTCATATATGGCTCGCGATCTACGCACTGCGCTGCTCTTTCCTGGGCAGGGCAGCCAGACAGCTGACATGCGCCAGACGGTGGAGCGCCACCGCCCGGACCTGCTCGAGCTCGCTCACAGCGAGGTCGGTGCCGACCTGTTCGAGCGCGCCGCGGACGGCACGCGCTGGGCGCAGCCCGCGATCTACTGCGCCGCCCTGGCCGGCTTTGCGGAGCTGGACACCGAGGCGGACGCCATGGCGGGGCACTCGCTCGGCGAGATCACCGCGCTCGTCGCGGCCGGTGCGATTGCCGCCGAGGACGGGTTGCGGCTCGTGTCCGCCCGCGGCCGGCTCATGCAGGAGGCCGCCGAGACGACCGGTGACGGCGGAATGACCGCCGTTCGCGCCCGCGAGGACAACCGCGAGGCCATCGCGGAGGTGGCGGCCGCGACGAACGTCGCGATCGCCAACGACAACGCGCCCGACCAGCTCGTCCTCTCCGGCGCCGTCAGGGCGCTAGACGACGCCGAGGCGCAGCTGAAGGAGCGCGGCATCCGCGGCAAGCGCCTCCCGGTGGCCGGTGCGTTCCACTCGCCACTGATGGAGCCCGCCGTCGAGCCGTTCCGCGAGCTCGTGAACGAGACCGAGATCGGGGAGCCGCGCGTGCCGGTGTACTCGTGCGTGACGGCCGAGCCGTTCGACGACATCCCCGCGCTGCTCGTGCGTGCGATCACCGAGCCGGTGCGCTGGCTCGGCGTGATGCGGGCGCTCGACGCGCGCGGCGTGACGAACTTCGTGGAGACGGGCCCCGGCCACGTCCTGACGAACCTGGTGCGAAAGTCGCTCGCTGGCCCAATGGAGGCAGCCCGTGCATAGCCCGGACCTCCTGTGGCCGGACGCGAGGGCGGCCGTGCGCGATGCCGCCGCATCCGACCCCGCAGCGGCGGCGACGGCGACCCCCATGCCGTGGGACCGCCAACAGCGCGCGGCCGCCCTGGCGTCCGTCGCAATGGCGGTGCCGGAGCGCGTGGTCACGAACGAGACCGTCGCCGAGGGCGCCGGCGTGACCGAGCAGTGGATCGTCCACCGCACGGGCGTGCACGAGCGCCGCCACGTTGCGCCCGGCGAGCGCCTCCAGGACCTCGCCACGACCGCGGGTCGCGCCGCGCTCGACGAGGCGGGAGTGGCTGCCGAGGACGTGGACCTCGTCCTGGTCGCGACGGTGGCCGCCGACCAGATCCTGCCGAACGCCGCCCCGCTGGTGGCGCGCGAGCTCGGCGCCACGAGCGCCGGCGCCATGGACGTGGGTGCCGCGTGCACCGGCTTCCTGTCCGCGCTGTCGCTCGCCGCCGCCCAGGTGGAGGGCGGCCGCAGCGAGAACGTGCTCGTGATCGGCGCCGACGTGCTCAGCCGCTTCATCGACAGCTCCGACCGCGGCACCGCCGCCCTCTTCGCCGACGGCGCGGGCGCCGCACTCGTGGCGCCCTCGAACGGCGGCGGCGGCCACATCGGCCACATCGTCCTGAACTCCGACGGCACCGGGGCCGACTCCATCCGGGCCTCGCACGACGAGCAGATCATCCACATGCAGGGCCACGACACCTTCAAGTCAGCGGTGCTCCGCATGTCCGAGGCGACGATCGAGGCCACCCACCGCGCGGGCCTCAGCCTCGACGACATCGGCCTGTTCGTCTACCACCAAGCGAACGCGCGCATCCTCGCCGCGGTCGGCGAGCGCCTCGGTCTCGAGGACGAGCGCGTGATCAACTGCATCGACCGCTACGGCAACACCTCATCGGCAACGCTCCCGATCGCCCTCGCGGACGCGCGCGAGCGCGGAATGCTCGAGCCGGGCATGAACGTGCTGCTCGCCGCATTCGGCGCGGGTTTCACCTGGGGGGCCGGCGTGATCGAATGGGGGGCATGAATGGAAGACCGGATGGCAGCGCACTCGTCACCGGCGCATCGCGCGGGATCGGTGCGGCGATCGCCAGGGCGCTCGCAAGGGAGGGCTGGCCGGTGGGCGTGAACTACCGCCGCGACTCCGAGGCGGCCGAGGCCGTGGTCGAGGAGATCACGAGCGCCGGCGGCCGCGCGAAGGCGCTCCAGGGCGACGTGTCCGACCCCGCCACCGCCGACGCGCTCTTCGAGGCGCTCGAGGAGGAGTTCGGCCCCGTGCTCGTGCTCGTGAACAACGCGGGCGTACGCGCGGACGGCCTCTCGCCTCAGATCGACGACGAGGACTGGGACAAGGTGATCGACACCAACCTGTCCGCCGCGTTCCGGCTCACCCGCCGCGCCCTGCGGCCGATGATCCGCAACCGCTACGGTCGCGTGGTCAACATAGCCTCGATCGTCGGGGCCGTGAGGGGCAACGCCGGCCAGGCGAACTACGCCGCCTCGAAGGCTGGCCTGGTGGCGATGACGAGGACCGTGGCGGCCGAGGTGGCGCGCCGCGGGGTGACCGTGAACGCCGTGGCCCCGGGACTGATCGAGACCGACATGACCGAGGGCATCGGCGAGAACTTGCTGGAGCACGTGCCCGCCCGCAGGGCTGGCACACCGGATGAGGTGGCCGAGTGCGTGCGCTTCCTGGCGTCTGACGGCGCCGCGTACGTGACCGGCGTCTGCCTCACCGTTGACGGAGGCCTCACCGCCTAACAGAGACAAGGAGGAATTTGAATGGCAGCTACAGCTACACGTGAGGAAATCGAGGGCAGGGTGTTCGAGGCGCTCGAGGAGTTCGGCGCCGAGCCGGACGCCATCAGCCCCGACGCCGACTTCGAGTCGCTTGATGTGGATTCGCTCGACCTGGTCGAGCTCGCGCAGATCGTCGAGGACGAGTACGGCGTGCAGCTCAAGGGCGAGGACATGGAGGGTGTGAAGACCGTCCGTCAGGCCGTCGACCTGGTGATGTCGAAGCTGGGATGACGCGGTCCGTCGTCATCACAGGAGTCGGCGCCGTCACGCCGCTTGGCGTGGGCGCCCGCACCTTGCACGAGCGCTGGAGCGCCGGCCAGTCCGGGATCGAGGACGGGTTCGGCCGCGCGAGCGAGTTCGAGCCCAAGGAACACCTCTCCACCAAGGAGGTGCGCCGCTCGGACCGCTTCACCCAGCTCGCGCTCGCGGCTGCCCAGGAGGCGCTCGAGGACGCCGGCTGGGACGGCGAGCCGCCCTACGACCCCGACCGCGCCGCCTCGGTGATCGGCACCGGGATCGGCGGTATCGGGACGCTCGAGGCGAACCACATCATCCTGCGCGACGAGGGCGCCGAGCGCATCTCGCCGCTCTCGATCCCGCTGCTGATGGCGAACGCCGCCTCGGGCGTGGTCGCGATGAAGCACGACCTGCGCGGGCAGTCCTTCGGGACCGTGTCCGCCTGCGCGGCGGGTGCGCACGCGATCGGCATGGCCGAGCGGATCATCCGCTACGGCGACGCCGACGCGGTCGTGACCGGCGGCAGCGAGGCGGCGATCACGCCGCTCGCTACGGCCGCCTTCGGCCGCATGGACGCGCTCTCGGACAGCGGCATCTCGCGCCCGTTCGACCGCCGCCGCGACGGCTTCGTGATGGGCGAGGGCGCCGGGATCCTGGTGCTCGAGGAGGAGCAGGCCGCCCGCGAGCGCGGCGCGCGCATCCTCGGCTACGTCCGCGGCTACGCGTCGACCTCCGACGCCCACCACCTGACCGCGCCCGAGCCGAACGGCCGCGGCGCGGCGAAGGCAATGGAGCTGGCTCTCAAGGACGCCGGCATCGAGGCGCAGGACGTGCTGTACGTGAACGCGCACGGCACCTCGACCCCGCTGAACGACCGCTCCGAGACGAACGCCATCAAGACGGCCCTCGGCGAGGAGCTGGCCGCGCGCATGCCGATCAGCTCGACCAAGTCGGCGATCGGGCACCTGCTCGGCGCCGCCGGCGCGGTGGAGGCCATCGCCACGCTGCTGGCGCTGCGCGACCGGATCGCTCCCCCGACCCTGAACTACGAGGAGCCCGACGAGGGGCTCGACCTGGACTACGTACCCAACGAGGCCCGTCCGCTTCCGAACGGCGACGCCCGAGCGATCGGGCTGTCGAACGCGTTCGGCTTCGGCGGACACAACGCGGTCCTCTGCCTGGAGGCTTCATGAGCGCACTTGCAGACCGGATGCCTGCCGAGCGCATCTCACCGCTCCTGAAGGAGCCGCGTGAGATCACCGCGCGTGACCGGCTCGAGCTGCTCTGCGATCCCGGATCGCTGCACGTGATCCGCTCCACCGTGCTGCCGCGGCGCGAGTCGAAGCGCATGCGCGAGGGAGATGGCGTCATCGGTGCGGCCGGCACGATCGCCGGGCGTCCGGTCTACTGCTACGCGCAGGATCAGTCGTTCGTCGGCGGCTCGCTGGGTGAGGCGCACGCCGAGACGATCGTGCGCGTGATGCAGCTGGCCGGGCGAGCCGGCGCGCCCGTGATCGGGTTCGTGGCCTCGGGTGGCGCGCGGATGGACGACGGCATCGCGGCGCTCGGTGGCTACGGCCGCATCTTCCGTGAGAGCGTGAAGCTCTCTGGCCGCGTCCCGCAGATCTCCGTGATCACGGGCGTTTCTGCCGGCGGGGGCGCATACTCGCCGGCGCTCACCGACTTCGTGATCATGACCGAGGGCTCGGCGATGTTCCTCACCGGCCCGGGCGTTGTGCGCGAGGTCACCGGCGAGGACGTGGACGCCCAGGAGCTCGGCGGGCCGAGGGTTCACGCGAAGAACGGCGTCTGCCAGTTCGTCGCGGCAAACGATTTCGTGGCGGTGGGGAAGGTCCGCGAGCTGCTCGCCCACCTGCCTCAGCACGCCGGCGAGCGCCCGCCGCATGGCGTGCCCGCACCGGTGCCCTCGAAGGATCCCGCTGCGGACGTGCCGGAATCGCCTCGCCAGGTCTACGACGTTCGCGCCGTCATTCGCGCGCTCGTTGACAACGCGGAGCTGCTCGAGGTCTCCGAGCGCTGGGCGCGCAACATGGTCACGGCGTTCTGCCGCATCGATGGTCGCGCGGTCGGCGTGATCGCCAACCAGCCCTGGTACCTGGGTGGCGTGATCGACGCCGCCGCGTCGCAGAAGGCCGCCAAGTTCGTGCGCACCTGCAACTCCTACGGGCTGCCGCTGGTGGTGCTCGTGGACACGCCGGGCTTCCTGCCCGGCACGAAGCAGGAGGGCCTGGGCGTGATCCGCCACGGGGCGAAGCTCCTGCACGCGTTCGCGGAGGCCGTGGTGCCGAAGGTCACCGTGGTGCTGCGCAAGGCCTACGGCGGCGGATTCATCACGATGAATTCGAAGGACCTCGGCGCGGACCTGGCGCTCGCCTGGCCCGACGCCCAGATCGGGATCATGGGGCCGAAGCAGGCCGTGGGGATCGTGCACAAGCGCGCGATCGCCGAGGCCGACGACCCCGAGCGCGAGCACGACCGGCTCGCCGAGGAGTACGCCGCCGAGCACGTGTCGGCCGCTGTCGCCGCGCGCGAGGGCTTCATCGACGAGCTCGTCTCGCCCGCCGAGACGCGCCGCCGCCTGGCGGGCGCCCTCACCGGGCTGTCCGGCGCCGGCGAGTACGGCAACGCTGGAGGGAACATCCCGCTGTGAGCGCCTCAGCCGCCGGAGCCACCACCTACGTCGCCCTCGGCGACAGCTTCACCGCCGGGCTGGAGCCCGGGAAGCCACGCTGGGCGGACGAGCTGGCGCGCGAGCTCGGGGCCCACTACGTGAACCTCGCGTCGGTCGGCGCCACGAGCGAGCACGTGGAGCAGGAGCAGCTCGAGCGAGCGCTCGAGCTGGAGCCCGACGTGGTGACGCTCGTGTGCGGGGCGAACGACGTCCTCTTCAACACGCGGCCCGACGCCGACGCCTACGCCGCCCGACTGTCGCGCATGTTCGCCCGCCTGCGGCGCGAGCTGCCGCACGTGGAGATCGTGACCGCCACCTACCCGGACATCTCGCGCTTCCTCGACCTGCGCCCGCGCACGCAGGCGCGTGTGGTGGAGGGGATGAGCCGCTTCAACGCGGCGGTGCGCCGGGTGGCCCGCCGACACGATGTGGTGCTGATGGAGAGCTTCGACCACCCGTTGTCGAAGACACGCGAGGTTTACGCCGAGGACGGCTTCCACCCGTCCGCGGAGGGCCACCGCCAGGCCGCGCGCGAGTTCCTGCGCGCGATCCGCAAGCGCTTCCGCCTAAGCGCAGCGTGAGCCGCGCGACCGCCCAGCCCGAGACGCGCGAGACCGCGTCGGAGCAGCCGCGCGCGTCGGACCCCGCCGCCGCCCCGCCGGAAGCCGGGCACGAAAGCGACCACATGCGTCGCCGACGTGTTGAGGCGGGCGCCGGCGACCTCTTCGGTCGCCCGTTCGGTGCCCTCGTCGTCGGCGACCGCTTCGTGACCGCGGGGCGCCGCGCCCGTGAGCGCGACATCCTCGACTTCGCCGCGCTCACGGGCGACGCTCACCCGCAGCACACCGACCCCGAGTGGGCCGCCGGCAGCCGCTTCGGGGAGCAGATCGCCCACGGCCTGTTGGTGCTGTCGTTCGCGGTCGGCCTGCTGCCGCTCGACCCCGACCGGATCGTGGCCCTGCGCCGGGTTGGCGACGCCGTCTTCAAGCAACCTGTGAAGATCGGCGACACCGTGCACGTCGAGGGTCAAATTGTGCGCACGCGGGAGGTCGATTCCGAGCACGGGCTCGTCGAGGCCGGGCTGCGGATCCTCAGGCAGCCCGCCGGCCGCCAGGAGCGCGCGCGGATGGCCGTTCGCGCGGACGTCGAGCTCGTCTGGCGCAGCTGATGGCCGACGGCAACGGTCTTCTCCAGGGCAAGCGCCTGCTCATCACAGGAGTGCTGACCAAGGGCAGCATCGCCTACTCGGTAGCGGAGCGCGCGCAGCAGGAGGGCGCCGAGGTGCTGCTCACCGGCTTCGGCCGCACTCGCCGGATGACCGAGCGGGCCGCCGCGCGGATGCCCGATCCGCCGGACGTGCTCGAGCTCGACGTGAACAGCCCGGACGACTTCGATGCGCTTGTCGCCGAGCTGAAGCAGCGCTGGGGCGGCCTCGACGGCGCGCTGCACGCGATCGCCTTCGCGCCCGGCGACGCGCTCGGAGGCAACTTCATGTCGGCTCCGCCCGAGTCCGCCGAGCAGGCCTTCCGCACGAGCGCGTACTCGTTCAAGGCGCTCGCAGAGGCGCTCGCGCCGCTGATGGACGACGGCGGCAGCCTGGTGGGGATGGACTTCGACGCCTCGGTGGCGTGGCCCGTCTACGACTGGATGGGCGTGGCCAAGGCGGCGCTCGAGTCGGTGTCCCGCTACCTCGCCCGTGACCTCGGCGAGCGGCACGTGCGCGTGAACCTGATCTCGGCCGGTCCGGTCGAGACGCCGGCCGCCCAGGGCATCCCCGGCTTCGACGCCCTCGCCGGTCTCTGGGGCAAGCAGGCCCCGCTCGACTGGGACAGCGCGGACCCGGTGCCGGTGGCGGACGCCGTGCTGTTCCTGCTCTCGGACCTCTCGCGCGCGGTCACCGGCGAGATCCTGCACGTGGACGGCGGCTTCCACGCCATGGGCGCGCCCTTGAAGCCTTAAGCTCGCCGCCGTGCTGCTCGCCATCGACGTCGGCAACACCCAGACCCACGTGGGCATGTTCTCGGACGACGAGCTGATCCAGCACTGGCGCTTCGCCACCGCCCGCTTCGCGACGGCCGACGAGGTGGCCACCGTGCTGGCCGGCCTGCTCGGCCTCCAGGAGCTGAGGCTGAAGGACGTGCACGCCGCGATCGTCTCCTCGGTCGTGCCAACCCTCGCCCACGAGTACGAGCAGGTGATCGAG
>Ga0114129_10003532_pt1 | contig 21989 bp, 18 predicted proteins | sample RhiMetdeltSRZDD1_FD_80071 | JGI IMG/M metagenome (GOLD analysis project Ga0114129, IMG submission 80071) | Populus rhizosphere microbial communities from Tennessee, USA - Rhizosphere MetaG P. deltoides SRZDD1 (version 2) (version 2) | ecosystem: Host-associated > Plants > Roots > Rhizosphere >... | reverse complement strand
TGCAGTCACTCGGCCGAGCGCAAGGTACTCGTTAGAACGGATGGTGCTCACACCTTTTCGGTGAGCCAGTAGCATATGCGACTTTCAAAGAGCGCTGCGGTCAGCTTGGAAGGTGACCGGATCAGTTGTCTACTTCTAAACCGTTGCCCGCGGGGTGCGCAGGCAAAGACTGACTATACTCACGGCCCCCCATCGTGTCAAACGTTTCTGTACGCCTCAGCGCTCGAGGGTGACCGCGTGATAGGTCTTCTTGCCTTTGCGGAGAATCAGGTACTTCCCGTACATCGCGGCCGCGGGCGCAACGGCGTCGCCGGCACTCTCAACGCGGCGACCGTTGACGGTCACGCCGCCGCCGGACACGAGCTCGCGCGCGATTCGCTTGGAATCTGCCAGCCCGACGCGCACCAGCAAGTCTGGAAGGCCGAGGCCCTGGGCCTCAGCGACCCGCAGCGCGGTGGTCGGCATCCCGCGCGTCGCCTGCGCCAGCTGCGCCTCCGAGAGCGCGCCGACGTCGCCGCTGAAAAGCGCGGCCGCGATCGCTTCGGCCTCGCGCACGGCGGCCTCGCCGTGGACCAGGGCGGTCACCTCGCGCGCCAGCACCCGCTGCGCCTCTCGCTTCTCCGGCGCCTGGCTCGTGACGTTTTCGAGCTCGGCGACGGCCTCGGCCGGCAGGAACGTGAAGTACTGAAGGAAGCGCACCACGTCGGCGTCCGGCGTGTTGAGCCAGAACTGGAACATCTCGTATGCCGACGTCTTCGCCGGATCCAGCCACACGTTGCCCGACTCGCTCTTACCGAACTTCGAGCCATCGCTCTTGGTCACCAGCGGAAGCGTGAGCCCGAACGCGGAGCGGCCGTGGACGCGCCGGATCAGCTCGACGCCGGCGGTGATGTTGCCCCACTGATCGCTGCCGCCGAGCTGGATCGAGCAGTCGTGCAACAGCATCAGCGACATGAAGTCGTAGGCCTGCAGCACCTGGTAGCTGAACTCGGTGTACGAGATGCCAGCTCCCATCCGTGCCTTCACCGACTCGCGCGCGAGCATCGCGCCGACGGGGAAGTGCTTGCCGATGTCGCGCAGGAAACCGATCACGTCGAGCTCCGAGAGCCACGAATAGTTGTCGGCTAGCACGGCCGCGTTGGGGCCGCGATCGAAGTCGAGGAACGGACGCACCTGACGCTTGAGGCGCTCGGCCCACTCCGCAACCTGCTCCTTGGGATTGAGCGCGCGCTCGCCCGCCTTGCCGCTCGGATCGCCGATGAGGCCGGTGCCACCGCCGACCAGCACGATGGGCCGGTGGCCGGCCAACTGGACCCGGCGCAACGCCAGCAAGGGCAGCAGGCTGCCGACGTGCAGGCTATCGGCGGTGGGATCGAAGCCGACGTAGGCCGTGCGCCGCCCCGAGGTCAGGTGCGCGTCGAGGTCCTCCGGGGTCGTGACATCCACGATCAGGTCCCGGCGTCGCAGATCGGCCAGCAGATTCGAGGGCATGGCCGGGATTATCCCACCGGATCGTATAATGAGGATGCATGGCCTCTGAGACCACTCCGGTCGGGGGACGACGTTTCGCACCCGGCCGCCGCCGTTGGCTCCGCCTCTTCCTCATGGTCGTCGGCATCGGCTCGTTGCTCATGGCCTCCGCCGCCGGGGTGGCCGCCCTCTGGGCATTCATGATCCTGCCGCGCAGCCTGCCTTCGGTCCAGACGCTGGAGACGTTCCAGCCGCTGCAAGGCTCGAAGGTCTACGACGACAACGACGAGCTGCTGACCGAGCTGCACGTCGAGCGGCGAATCTTCGTGCCCCTCGCCCACATCCCGCAGTCGCTCCGCGACGCGGTCATCGCCACCGAGGACCGCCGCTTCTACTCGCACTTCGGCATCGATCCGATCGGCATCGCGCGCGCGATCTATCAAAACTATCGGCGCGGCCGCATCGTGGAGGGGGGCAGCACCATCACGCAGCAGCTCACGAAGGTCCTCTTCCTGACCCCCGACAAGAGCCTCGAGCGGAAGATGAAGGAGGCGGCGCTGGCCTTCGAGATCGAGCGCCGCTACCCCAAAGACAGAATCCTCGAGATGTACCTCAACCAGGTGTACTTCGGGAACGGCGCCTACGGGGTCGAGGCCGCCTCGCGCACGTACTTCGGCAAGTCCGTGACCGAGCTCAGCGTGAAGGACGCGGCCCTACTCGCCGGCCTGCCTCGCGCGCCGACGACGTACTCGCCGTTCGAGCATCCGGACGCCGCCAAGCGCCGCCGGGAGGTCGTGCTGCGGCGCCTGGTAGATTATGGCGCCCTCAAGGATCCCGACGCCAAGAAGCTCGCGCGCGCCGATCTCGGCCTGATTCCGCCCGAGCGTCGGCGTACGACGGGGCAGTACTTCCTCGAGTTCGTGCAGCAGACGCTCGAGGGGAAGTACGGCGCCGACATGGTGTTCAAGGGCGGGCTCAACGTGTACACAACGCTGAACCCGACGATGCAGCTCACCGCCGAGCAGTCTTTGCGCGAGGGCCTCAAGGCGCTCGAGGGACGCAGCAAGACCGCACGTCCCGGCGAGCATCCCGAAGGGGCAATCGTCACGATCGAGCCGCAGACCGGCTACGTCCGGGCGATGGTGGGCGGCTACGACTTCTTCCGCAGCGAGTTCAACCGCGCCGTGCAGGCGCGCCGGCAGCCGGGTTCGGCCTTCAAGCCGTTCGTCTACATCGCCGCGCTCGAGTCCGGCTTCACCGCGGCGAGCCGCATCGACGACGCGCCGGTCTCTTACGCCGTCGGTCCCAACGGCGCCTGGAAACCCGAGAACTACGATCGCAAGTTCCGCGGGCCGACGACGCTGCAGCAGGCCGTGGAGGAGTCGGTCAACGTCGTGACGGTCAAGCTGCAGGAGCAGGTTGGTCTCAACCGCACCGTGCGCGTCGCGCGACGCTTCGGCATCACGAGCCCGCTCGACGTGAACCTCAGCCTGGCGCTGGGCACGTCCGATCTCACGCTGCTCGAAGTCACCTCAGCGTACGCGACGCTCGCGAATCAGGGAGCATGGCTCCAACCGACGACGATCCGCTATGTCACCGATGCACAGGGCAAGCTGCTCGAGGAGCACATCGCCGACCCGAAGGAGGCGGTGCCGCCCGAGACGGCCTACGTGATCACGCACATGCTGCGCGGCGTGGTCGAGCGTGGGACGGGAGTCGCCGCCAGGGCGCTGGGACGCCCGATCGCCGCGAAGACGGGGACGACGAACGACTACTCGAACGCGTGGTTCATCGGGTACACGCCGCGCCTGGCGACCGGTGTGTGGGTCGGTTACGACCGGCCGCGCAGCCTCGGCAAAGACGAGACGGGCTCGCGCGTCGCGGTGCCGATCTGGGTCACGTACATGGGCAAGATCCTCGGCGACAGCCCGCGCGAGGACTTCCCCGTTCCCGACAAGGTCGTGCTGGTGCCCGTCGACCTCGATCCATCCAACGAGTGCGTGCGCGTGGTGACGATGGCGTTCGTCAAAGGCACCGAGCCGCTGGCGTGTGGGCGCCGCCCGCCGCCGGTCCCGCCGCCGGCTGTACCGGGACTGCCGCAGGCGGGCCCGCCGCCGCAGACGTCGGCGCCTGTCCCGCCGCCTTCCGTCTCACCGCCGCCGGCGCTGCCGCGCGAAGCGCTCTCGGTGCCGCTCACGCCGCCGCCCGCGGCGGCCGCGCCTGCCGCGCCGGCACCGGCGTTCGCAGCCCCCGCGATCGTCCCGCGCACAGGCGATCTGCAGGGCCCCTAGACCAGGCGTTCAGCCCTCCGCGCGCGGATACGCCGCGGCGACCTCGCTCCACGGCTGGCCCGCGTCGAGCAGCTTCGCGAACACGGTCTCGAGCTCGGCGATCGGCACACGAATCTGCTGCATCGTGTCGCGCTCGCGAATGGTCACCTTACCGTCGCCGGTTTCGCCTTTTTCCGCATCGCCGACCGTCTTGACGTCCACGGTCACGCAGTACGGCGTTCCGACCTCGTCCTGACGACGGTACAGCCGGCCGATCGCCGCCGTGTCGTCGTAGAGGGTAAGCCAGCGCCGCGCGAGCCGGCGACGCAGGTCGTGGCACGTGGTGACGATCTCCGAGCGCTTCTTGAGCAGCGGCAGCACCGCGATCTTGATCGGCGCCAGCTCGGGGTGGAAACGCAGCACCACGCGCTTTTCGCCGCGCACCTCTTCTTCCTCGTACGCGTCGAGCAGAAACGCCAGCAGCGCGCGGTCGACGCCGGCCGACGGCTCGATGACGAACGGCACGAGGTGCTCCTTGCGCTCCTCGTCGAAATAGGTCAGCGACTTACCGCTGAACTTCGAATGCTGCTTGAGGTCGAAGTCCGTGCGGTTGGCGATGCCCATCAGCTCGCTCCAGCCCATCGGAAACTTGTAGAGCAGATCGACGGTGCGCTTGGAGTAGTGCGCCAGCTCGTCCTGCCCGTGCTCGTGCAGCTTCACGTGGTCGGCGGACACGCCGTAGCGCGAAAACCACGCCTGGCAGTCGGCGATCCAGCGGTCGTGCCACGCCTCGTCGGCGGGCCGGCCGTCCACGCGCTCGTGCGGGTTGACGAAAAACTCGATCTCCATCTGCTCGAACTCGCGCGAGCGGAAGATGAAATTGCCGGGCGTGATCTCGTTGCGAAAGGCCTTGCCGATCTGCGCGATGCCGAACGGCAGCTTGCGCCGCGTGGACTGCAGCACATTGTCGAAGTTCACGAAGATGCCCTGCGCCGTCTCCGGGCGCAGATACGTGACGGCGGCGTCCTCCTCCACCGGGCCCATGAAGGTCTTGAACATCAGGTTGAACTGGCGCGGCGCCGTGAGCTCGCCCTTGCCGCAGCTCGGACAGAGCGTCCGCCGCGCGCCGCAGTGCTTGCACGGCTCGGCGGCCTTGATGGTGAACTTGTTGCCCTTGGTCGCGGGGCAGTAGTGGATCCAGTCCATGGCGTCGATCTGGTCGGCGCGGAAACGATGCTTGCACTCGCGGCAATCGACCATGGGATCGGTGAAATGATCGACGTGACCGCTGGCCTTCCAGACCATCGCGTGCATCAGGATCGAGGCGTCCAGGCCGACCATGTCGTCGCGGTTCTGGACGAAGTCGCGCCACCACACGCGCTTGATGTTGTTCTTCAGCTCGACGCCGAGCGGACCGTAGTCCCAGCAGGAGCCCGTGCCGCCGTAGATCTCGCTCGACTGGAAAATGAAGCCTCGCCGCTTGGACAGCGACACGATCACGTCCATGTTCGACGCACTCATGAGAGCCCCCTGACCACCTCACGCAAGAACTTCGCCGTACGCGTCGGCTGGCCGATCAACCGCGTCATGTGCGCCTCCAGCGCCGCCCGCAGCTCACCCTCGACCCGCCCGAGCGGCTGGGTGAGCGCCTCCTCCCAGCGCGCCGCCCGCAGCCGACTCAGCGCGGCGACCGCGGCCGCGCTGATCGCTGTCGCCCCCGCCGCCTGCGCCGCGCACGGCGCGCACACCACACCGCCCTCGTCCAGTGACGGCCGCGCGAACGGATACGCGCGACCGCACTCCACACAGCGATCCAGACGCGGCCGGTGACCCAGCACATCCAGGCAGCGCGCGCCGAAGCACACCGCCACACGCGGCGGCGCGGCGGCGCCGGCCAGCGCCCGCAGGGCCCGCGTGAGCAGCCCGTAGAGCGCCGCGTGTGGATCGCGCTCGGCGGTGAGCCGGCTCACGCACTCGACGATCCACGCCGCCTGACCCAGTCGCTCGAGATCCGCACGCAGCGCGGCGAACGGCTCCAGCACGTCGAAATGATCGACGCGCACGAGATCACTGCGCCCGGTGTCGAAGAACACGAGCTCGCCCAGCGTGAACAGCTCCAGCGCGCCGCCGAAGCGCGAGCGCATGCGCCGCGCCGCCTTCGCCACGCCGCGCACCTTGCCGTGCTCGCGCGCGTAGAAGGTGATCACGCGGTCGCTCTCGCCGAGGTCGAAGGAGCCGATCACCACCGCCGCCGACTTGCCGAGCGGCATCAGGAGGTCAGCAGGAAGCCGAACTCGCGCAGCGCGCGCGGGTCCCGGCGCCAGTGGCGGCGCACGCTCACGGTGAGCCCGAGGAACACGGAGATGCCGAAGAACCGCTCCAGTTCCCGCCGCGCCTCGGTGCCGATCCGCTTGAGCATCGCGCCGCGCTTGCCGATGAGGATCCCCTTCTGTGACTCCTGCTCGACGAAGACGGTCGCACGGATGTCCAGCCGCTCCGGCCGCGCCCGCTCGGTCAGGTCCTCCACGCGTACGGCCACCGCGTACGGCACCTCCTGGTGCGTGAACTGAAAGACCTTCTCGCGCACGACCTCGGCCACGTAGAACGTCTCCGGCTGGTCGCTGGTGGCGTCGGCGGGAAACAACGGCGGGTGCTCGGGCAGCGCGCCCACGAGCAGCTCGAGCAGCCGGTCGCAGTTCGTCCCGTCGGCGGCGGAGATCGGCAGCAGCTCCTGGAAATGATGGGCGGCGCGCCAGCGCTCGAGCAGGGGCAGCAGTCGCGGCTTCGGCCGCACGCGGTCGACCTTGTTCAGCACACAGAAGACCGGCCCCTTGAACGCGCGCAGCGGCGCCAGGACCATGTCGTCCGGATGCTCGTGCGCCGCCGCGTCGACGACCAGACAGATGACGTCGACCTCCGCGGCGGCGCGCTCCGCCGTCTTCTGCATGAACTCGCCGAGCTGACCGCGGCCGGCATGCAGCCCCGGCGTGTCGACGAAGATCACCTGCGCGTCACGCCGATTGCGGATGCCGGTGATGCGATTGCGCGTCGTCTGAGGCCGCGCCGACACGATCGAGAGTTTTTCGCCCACCAGACGATTGAGGAGCGTGGATTTGCCGGCGTTGGGTCGGCCGATGAGCGCGACGAAACCCGCACGGTGCTTTCGATCAGTCACGGAGCAGGCCCTTCCACAGGCGCGCGGGCGCGCCGCGCATGATCTCGCGTTCGCGCCGGTGCATCAGGTCCGCCTCCACGGGGTCGCGATCGTCCCAGCCCACGAGGTGCAGCGTACCGTGGGTAGCGAGCAGATCGAGCTCCAGCGCCACCGGCACACCGAGCCGGCGCGCCTGCCGCGCCGCGGCGTCGGCGGAGATCACGATCTGGCCCACGAGCGGCGCCGGCGCGCCGGGGGTCTCGAGCGGAAACGCGAGCACGTCCGTGCGCCGGCGGATGCCGCGCCAGGCACCGTTGAGCTCGCGGATCTCCGCGTCGTCCACGACGCGGACGTCGACGAGACCGGCCGGGCGTCCCACGGCGGCCAGCGCGCGATCGACGGCGCGCCGCAGGCGAGCGAGCGAAACAGGGACGCGGCGCTGGCGCTGCTCGATCGCCGCGGGCATCAACAGGGCTCGGCGCGCGCTCCGTCTTCGCGCGCCGCCGCCGCGCGCGTCTCGTGGGCGCCGTAGGCGCGGATGATCGCCGACACGAGCCGGTGGCGGACGACGTCGCCCTCGTCGAAGTACACGAAATCGATGCCGGGCACGCCGCGCAGAATGCGCTGCACCTCGATCAGGCCGGAGTGTCGCGAAGCCGGCAGGTCAACCTGCGTGATGTCGCCCGTCACGACCATCTTCGAGTTGAAGCCCAGGCGTGTGAGGAACATCTTCATCTGCTCGGTGGTGCTGTTCTGCGCCTCGTCGAGAATGATGAAGGCGTCGTTCAGCGTGCGGCCCCGCATGTAGGCCAACGGGGCGATCTCGATGGCGCCCTTCTCCACCAGGGAGCCGACCTTTTCGGATTCGAGCATGTCGTAGAGCGCGTCGTACAGCGGGCGCAGGTAGGGATGCACCTTCTCGTAGAGGTCGCCGGGCAGGAAGCCCAGCCGCTCGCCCGCCTCGACGGCCGGCCGCGTGAGCACGATGCGCGCGACCTCGCGCTTCATCAGCGCGTTCACGGCCATGGCCACCGCGAGGAACGATTTGCCGGTGCCCGCGGGGCCGATGCCGAACACCATGTCGTGCGTGCGGATCGCATCGACGTAGCGCTTCTGGCCGACGGTCTTGGGCGTGATCCACTTCTTGCGCGAGGGCACCGAGATCGCGTCGGCGAACACCGACTTGACGTCAGCGTCCTCGTCCTCGGAGACCATGCGCGCGGCGGCGCGCACTTCCATGGCGCGCACGGGCGCGCCGGCGCGCACCAGCTCGGCCAGCTGCGTCAGCGCGCGCTCGGCCTTGACCACCTGGCGCTCGTCGCCCTTGAGCATCACGTCGTGACCGCGCGCGACGATGCGGACGTCGAACTGGGATTCCAGCGTGCGGAGGTGGTCGTCGTTGCGCCCGAGGAGCTGGGCCAGATCGACGTCGGGCGCCAGGGAGAGGCGCCGCGTGATGGCGGTGGCGTCGCTCAAATTCTTAGCGTTCCTTCTCCGAGTCTACCACGCGGATGTGGAGCTCCTTGAGGCGCTCCGGCGGCACCGGCGCGGGCGCCTGCATCAGCAGATCCTGGGCCTGCTGATTCATCGGGAACGCGATCACCTCGCGGATGTTGCTCTCGCCGGCGATCAGCATGACGATGCGATCGATGCCTGGCGCCGAGCCTCCATGCGGCGGCGCCCCGTAGCGGAAGGCGTTCAGCATCCCGCCAAAGCGCGCCTCCACGTCCTCGCGGCTGTAGCCGGCGATCTCGAACGCCTTGAACATGATGTCGGGACGGTGATTGCGGATGGCGCCGCTGGACAGCTCCACGCCGTTGCAGACGATGTCGTACTGGTACGCCTTGATCGTCAGCGGGTCCTGGGTCTCCAGCGCCTGCAGCCCGCCCTGCGGCATCGAGAACGGGTTGTGGCTGAACTCGATCTTGCCCGTCTCCTCGTCGCGTTCGTACATCGGAAAGTCCGTGACCCAGCAGAACCGAAACGCGTTCTTCTCGAGCAGGTCGAGCTCCTCGCCCAGGCGCGTCCGTGCCCTGCCCGCCAGGCGGTCGGCGGCCGCGCGCTTGTCGCACACGAAGAACACCGCGTCGCCGTCGACGGCGCCGGTGCGTTGCCGCAGTGTCGCGAGGCGCGGCTCGTCGAGGAACTTGGCGATCGGCCCGCGCGCGGCGCCCTCGGCCAGCACGACGTAGCCGAGCCCGGGCGCGCCCTCGTCCCGCGCCCACTGGTTGAGCTTGTCGAAGAAGCTGCGCGGCTGCGCGCCGGCACCCGGCGCCCGCAGCCCGCGCACGATCGCGCCTCGCTCAATGGCGCCGGCGAAGACCGCGAAGCCGCCGCCGCGGAACACCTCCGTCACGTCTTCGATGACGAGCGGGTTGCGCAGGTCCGGCTTGTCGCTGCCGTAGCGCGCGAGCGCCTCGTCGTACGGGATCCGGGGAAACGGCGGCGGCGTCACCTTGGCCTCCGGCCGGAACTCCACGAATACGCCGTGGATCACGGGCTCGATGGCCGCCCACACGTCCTCCTGCGTGACGAACGACATCTCGAAGTCGAGCTGGTAGAACTCGCCCGGCGAGCGGTCCGCGCGGCCATCCTCGTCACGGAAGCACGGCGCGATCTGGAAGTAGCGGTCGAAGCCCGCGACCATCAAGAGCTGCTTGAACTGCTGCGGCGCCTGCGGCAGCGCATAGAACTGGCCGGGATACAGCCGGCTCGGCACCAGGTAATCGCGCGCGCCTTCGGGGGAGCTCGCGGTGAGGATCGGCGTGGAGAACTCGTTGAATCCCGCGGCGATCATGCGGCGGCGGATGGAGGCGATCACGCGGGTACGCAAGAGCACGTTGCGGTGGAGCTTGTCCCGGCGCAGGTCGAGAAAACGATAGCGAAGCCGCGTCTCCTCCGGAAACTCGGCGTCGCTGTTGACCTGCAGCGGCAGCGTCTCGGCGGTCGACTGCACGACGAGCTCGCTCACCGCGATCTCGATCTCGCCGGTCGGCAATCGCGGATTGATGGCGGACGGCTCGCGCGCCACGACGGCGCCGGTCAGCGTGATCACGCTCTCGAGCCGTACGGCCTCGGCCGCCGCGAGTGCTGGGCTGCCGGCGTGAAACACGCACTGGGTCAGCCCGTAGTGATCGCGCAAGTCGATGAAGAGCAGGCCGCCGTGGTCGCGCTTTCGGTGCGCCCAGCCCGAGAGCCGCACGGTGCGTCCAACGTCGCCCGCACGCAGCTCGCCGCACGTGTGCGTCCGGTACGCGGGGAGATCGGTCACCGGGCCTCCGCACGGCGCACGAGGGGCTTCACCTCCGGGACTCGCGTGGGATCCTCGACGGTCGCGTGCCCCCAGAAGCCGTGCGTCATGAGGTCGTCCAGCTGTTTCTTCACGTTCTTGCGCCTGACCTCCAAGGATACGAGATCGCCTTCGGCTCTCAAGCGCTTGGCCGCGCGCACCGCGGCGGCGACATCGCCGCCCTCGTCCACCAGGAGGGCCACGCGGCGCTCGCCGCGCTCGGCGTCCGCGGCCGCGGGCACGCCCCCGCGCTCGCTCAGGATCGAGATCAGCCGCTCGAAGCCGATCGAGAAGCCGGAGGCCGGAACGTCACGGCCGAGCAGTCGGCCGATCATCCGGTCGTAGCGGCCGCCCCCGGCGATCGACGACGGGTATTCCGCCGACGCGATCTCGAAGATCGGTCCGGTGTAGTAGCCCATGCCACGCACGAGCGTCGGATCGAAGCGCACACGACAGCCGGCGGCGATCTCGGCGTTCGCGGTGGCAATGATCGTGGCGAGCGACGCCCACGCGTCCGTGGTGCCGGCGCCCGGCAGCGCGGCCCGCAGGGTCTCGAGCGTGACCTTGTCGGGGTTCAGGCCGGGCAACAGCTCCGAGAAGCGCCGGACGGCCTGGGCGTCGTGGCCACTTTCGGAGAGCTCCGTCACCACCCCTTCCGGCCCCAACCGGTCGAGCTTGTCGAAGGCGATGAAGAACGCGCCGTGCGCGGCCTCGGGAAATCCACAGTCGCGAGCGACGATCTCGAGCAGCCGCCGGTCGTTGATGCGCACGGTGAGGTCCGACAGCCCCAGCCGCGCGAGCGCATCGGTCGTCGCGAGAATCAGCTCGATCTCCACGAGCGGCGAGGCCAGGCCGAGCACGTCGATATCGCACTGGGTGAACTGGCGGAAGCGCCCCTTCTGCGGCCGCTCCGCGCGCCACACCGGTCCGATCTGGATCGCCTTGAGCGGATCCGGCAGCTTCGCGTGGTTCTCGGCGTAGTAGCGCGCGAGCGGCACCGTGAGATCAAAGCGCAGGCCGAGGTCGGCGAGATCCTCGCCGGCGCGCCGCGCGGACTCCAGCTCTTCGCCGCGCTTCATGACCTTGAAGATGAGCTTCTCGTTCTCGCCGCCCTCGCTGCCCGATAGCAGGCGCAGGCTCTCCAGCCCCGGTGTCTCGATCCGGCGAAACCCATAGGCGCGGTAGACCGAGACGATCTCGCGCACCGCCGCGTCACGGAGCTCGACCTCGTCGGGAAGGATGTCGCGCATGCCGCGCGGCGGAGCGGTGGGAAGACGATCGGCCACGCGACTATCCGCGCGGCGCGGGCAGCGGTGAAGGCGTGGGCGTCACTCTCCGGTGGTCATGATGATCTGCGTCTCGCCGGAGCCTTTCAGCAGGGTCGTGAAGCGGACGACCGCGGCGACGAGCGTGGGCGGGTTCTCGCCGGGAATCGCGCCGAGCGCGGTGATCGTCCCCTCAAAGCCGGAGTTCACGGACTGGAAGCGGTAGCCCGCCGGCCCGCGGAAGACGATGCCGATGTGGCCCGGCAGCTGATTCTGCGGGACGAGGATCTCCTCGATGCCGTCGCCGTCCAGGTCGACCGCAACCGGGACGGGCTCGAATTCGAAGAACTCGCTGCGCGCCACGCGCGACGTCGTCCCGGTCTTCAAGAGCTCGACCTTCTGCGCGCCGCCTCCTCCCACCGGGCTGGACGAGCGCCAGGCGTCCTCGGTGCCGAGCGTGATGCGCAGCCGCTGGTACTCGTCCACGTACACCAGCGCTCGGATGTCTTTCCCCGCGATGTTCGCCATCGTCGCGCCGGTCGCCCGGAAGGTGCTCGGCACGCGCGCCGCGGTGTCGACAACGAGGCGGTCACCCTTGAGCACCATCCGCCGCGCCTGGCCGGTCTTGAAGAAGGTCTCTCGGCTGAACGGCTGCGCCCAGAGGGTCTTCTTCACACCGGTGCCGTCGGCGTCGACCGCCCAGAGGATCGACTCGGCGTCCTTGGCCAGCGTCACCGGCTTGCCGTCCTTGGTGCCGAGGATGAAGGAATTCAAAAGGATTTGCGGGTCGGGATGATAGCGGTTGACGACGACCTCGAAGACACCGTCGCCGTCGAGGTCGGCCAGCTGCAGGGACACGATGCGACCGGGGGTCGTGAAGCGCTCATCGTAGGTCCACTCGGGCTCGAGCGCGCGCTCGACGACGCGATAGAGCCAGATCTTGGTGCCGTCCGTCATGACGAGTCGGGGCACCCCGTCCTTCGGCGCCACCGAGACGTCCATGGCCAGTACCGGGAAGCCGAAGCGTCCGACCTCTTTCAGCGGGATCGACGCCTCGCCGCTCGAATAACTGCCGGCCTCGAGCTCGCCGCCCAGGATGCGCGCGAGCAGCGAGCGCTGCTTGGGTTGTGCCGGCTGCCGATCACCGCCCGCGGAAAATCGCTCGCGCGTCGCGGACGTGCGCACCGACGGCGGCACGAACGTCGCGGCCGTGATCATCGGGCTCACGCTCGGCAGCCCGAAGAACCGGGCCTCGATGTATGGCTTCCGCTCGACGGTCTTGAAATGCAGCGCGAGGAGATAGTCGACCTTGAAGCGGCTGGCGCCCTCGCTCAGCCCCTTGCCGTCGAGGAACTCCTCCGGCTTGATCCCCTGCTGCGTCGCCCACACGCCGACCTGGTCACCCATCGCGACCTGGATGCGTCCGCTGCGACCGAGGCCTTCGACGATCTCTGTCAGCGCCGCTTCCACGATGCTGTCGCGGACACCCGCCACGAACGGCACGACCGTCACCCGCTGCTTGGCGGCGGACACGCGGGCCACGTCGCCCGGGGCCACTTCGGTGCCGGGCTCAACGTTGCCGATGGAATACGCTTCGGCGACCTGCGCGATACGGACACGTCCGACCGTTTTTTCGGTCTTGCCGAGCAGCTCGCCGGTCTTTGGATGGCGCAGCTCGCGCCCTTCGCGGACGAGCGTCAGCTCCAGGCCGGGCACGACGCCGTCCCGCTGACCGACGGAAAGCGTCACGGCCGTGCCCTGGACTTCGATCACCTCGCCGGACACGCGGGGGAAGAGCGCCACGACCTGGCTGACGATGGACTGTAGGGGCGCCGAAGACGACGTCGGCGTGGGTGACTGCCGAGCCGGGGTCTGGGCCCATGGAAGCGCGGCACTGCCGAAAACCGCCGCCAGCACGAGCGCCAACGGAAGAATGCGGGAAACACTCGGCCGCTTCATCCGGGACACTATATCACTGTCGCTCTGAATGAAACGGGCCCGGAGGTTGCCCCCCGGGCCCGCCCTTACGACTCGGACGACCCGCTAGAAGCTGTAACGAACGCGAGCCGTGCCGATGATGACGTCGTCCACACCGTCCTTGTTACCGCGTCCGCGAACACCGCCACCCACGCCGTTGCAGCAGCCGGTGGTGATGGCGTGCGAGAGCGCGTCGCCGGCGAAGAGGTAACCACCGGCTACGTCGAACGCGATACCAGGAGCGAAGCGATACGTCGCGGCCAGGTTGAGCTCGGTACCGAGGTACCGCTCTTCACCCTTCGCCGAGGATCCGCCAGCCGGAGTCAGACCAGCGGCCGCCGACAGCGTGCTGTCTGTATCGACCTTCTCGTGCGTCCAGAAAGCGGCCACGCCGGCGCCGAGCGTGAAGGCCGGAGTGATCGCGTACGCGACCTTCAAGCCGCCACCCATACGGCCGTACTTGTCGTAGCCGATCGCCACGCCGGGGTTGAGACCGCCGGCGGCGCTATACAGGATGTTGAAGTAGTCGATACCGAGCGAGAAGATCTGCGTACCCCAGTCAGCCGCGTAACTGGTGTCCGTGTCGAGCGGCTGATAGTACTTCACGTCCTTGAACGGGTTCTTGTTGGCCTTCTGACCGCTCGTGAACATACCCATGGCGCCGATCGTGAGCGGACCGACGTTGAAGCCGGCGCGCACGTCGATCAGCCACGCGCTGATGTCGGCCTCGACGACGCTACCGACCGTCGAGCCGTACCCGCCCAGCGTGACCAGGTTGTCGCGCTCACCGAACTGATAGAGGATCGTCGGCTGGATGGAGACCGGACCAGCCGTGAAACGTGCGTCGAGACCAACCGTGTGACGGTTTTCCGTCAGCTTGTCGGTTTGGCCGGTTGGGCTGACAAACGCCGTCGTCGTGTTCACGCCGCCGCGACCCTGGCGCGCGCTGCCCGACGTCGGGCCCTTGGCCTGGAAGAACGAGTACATCGGCTTGATGTCCAGGCCCTTGAACGGCGAGAACCCGAAGCTCAAGATCATGGCCCAGTCTTCACCACGGGTGAAGCCGTCGCGGCCTCCGGTCAGTGCTTCTTCGACCTGAACGTACGCCACGTTCAGCCTGGCGCCGGGCGCGAAATCGAAGCCCGTGTACACGCCCGCGTAGTCACCGTTGGCGTAGACGGCGAGCTTGTCAGTCGCGACCGTACCGAAGGGCTGCGCGCCGAGACGCATCGTCGACGCGAGCGGGATCGGCAGCGGAAACTCGACGTAGAGCCACTTCGTCTCGATGATGGTGCGCACGTCGGTGTTGAGGTCGAAGCCGCCCGACGCGCCAGAGCCCGCCGATTGCGCGTCGCCCTGGATGTTGTTGTCGGCCGAGCCCGTCTGGCCGTAGTACGCATCGATCTCGAAACCGAACACGGCTTTCGCCTTGCCGATCTCGCCGATGATGTCGAACCGGCCACGGGTGCGACCGTACGCCTTGGTATCACCGCTGCGGTTGTAATCCAAGTCGTAGATCGACATGTTCTTCGTGTACGTGCCGAGGTTGTCGATGAACCCTGTGATCGTCACCTTCGGGGCGGGCGCCTGCGCCATGGCTGGCGGAGCCAACATCCCGAGGACGGCCACGAGGGCGACTGCGAAGACCAACAGTCTCCTCATTACTGCCTCCTCATAGAGAGTGAGCTGCAGCAACGAACTGCTGTGCCGCCAAAAAGACCGACAGCCACAACAGAAGCAGACTGCGGACGACGCCCAGTTTATAGGGCCGTAGGTATTAGAACGTCAAGAAAAACGTACAGTCTGGTGGGCTTAGCCCCCCTCGCCCAGGGCCTTGAGCCGCTCGACGGCGGCCTGGCCGAAGGGTGAGTCGGGAGCGATCTGTCGGGCCCGGCGGAACACCGCTTTGGCCTCGTTCGGCCGCTTGTCGGCCGTCAAAACTAGCCCAAGGTTGTAGTACGCCGCCTGGAGCTGGGGGTCGAGGCTGAGGGCGAACCGCAGGGCCTCCTCCGCCTCGCGGTACCGCTTGAGGTGGAAGTGGGCCAGCCCGAGGTTCTGGTAGGCCAGGTCCAAGGAGGTCAGGGAGGGCTGGTTGATCGCCTTGCGATAGGCGGTTACGGCGTCGTCCCAGCGTCGTTTTTCGGCCAGCGCGGTACCCAGGTGGAAGTGGGAGTCACCCCGGTTCGGATCGAGGTCCACGGCCGCGGTCAGCTCCTCGATCGCCTGGTCGACACGGCCGATGTCCAAGAGCATGAGGCCGAGACTGTCCCGGTAGCGCGCCGACTTGGGGTCGAGCGCGGTGGCCTCCTGGAACGAGGTGAGCGCCAGCACCGACTGACCCTGGCTGGCCTGGGATAGGCCACGCTCGTAGGCATTCTGCGCCTGCAGACGCTGCGTCTCGGCGACCTTGCCCAGCGAGCAGGCGGCGAGCGTGACGGCGAGAAGCGGGACAAACGCGCGGTTCATTGACACCTTAGCGCCTCCCATATACCTTTCTTACCGTGCCGACGTACGAATACCAGTGCGAAAAGTGCGAGCGGGTGTTCGAGGTCCGCCAGCGGATCACCGAGCCGCCGCTGACCTCCCACGAGGCGTGCGGCGGGCGCGTCAAGCGGCTCCTGTCTCCGGCGCCGTTCATTCTCAAGGGCGAGGGGTGGTACGTCACCGACTATCCCTCGGAAGCCCGTAAGAAAGCAAAGGACGCGGAGAAGGCGCCGTCCAACGGCTCGTCCGACAAGGCGGACAAGCCCGCCGCCGACAAGCCGGCCGCGTCCACGACATCGTCGACTACGGGCGCCGCCGCACCCTCCGCACCGGCAAAGAGCGACTGACGACCACCGGCGTGCCGCGCCGCGCCCGAAACCGGGCGGACGCGCTGCCCTCGCGCACCGCGATCTCCAGCCTCCCACTGCCCCCGACCAGCGCGCCCGCCTGCCCCGGCGTCAGGTCCCCGTAGGTCCCGACGAACGGCAGGGCGCGACCGACGAGTCGAACGCTCACTGCGCCGAAACCCTCGAACGCCTCGGCCCGGATCGAGGTCACCAGATTCCCGAAGCGATCCACGTGCAGGACCGTGCCCGCCACCGCGCCGTGCGTCTCACGCACCGTCGACCAGTGAAGGCGCACTGGGTCCTCGACACGCGGACCGAGACGCTCGGGGCTGACGCCCAGCGCCAGATGCGCAGCAGCCGGAGCGAACACGTCGCGACCATGGAAGGTGCGGCTCACCGGCCGCAGGCGGTACTCGGCAGCCGTCAGCTCGAACGCGCGCCACGCTGCCCCCTCGAGGAAGGGGGTGAACAGGCCGTTGTCGGGACCCACGAAGCGGGCGGTGTCCGTGACGATCGCCAGGCCGCGGCGCGCGGTACCCACACCCGGATCGACGACCGCGAGGTGCACGGTGCCCGGCGGAAAGAACGGCGCCGCGGCCTCGAGCGCGAGCGCGCCTTCGGTCACGTCGTGCGCCGCGACCTCGTGGCTGACGTCGACCAGCCGCACCGCTCCCACGATGCCGAGGATGACGCCTTTCATCGCCGCGACGTACGCGTCGCGCGCGCCGAAGTCGGTGGTCAGGGTGACGATGGGTGCGGCGCGCCCGGAATCCTCCGGCGCGGTCACCGGTCGCGATCGACGACGAAATCGGCGACGAGCGTGAGCAGCTCGCGCTCTTCGGATGGTGCCCAGACTTCGAGGTCACGCTTGGCGTCGCGGGCATAGGCGTGCGCGCGGTCGAGCGCGTATCCCACGCCGTCGTACTTCAGCACCAGGCGGCGGATGTGCTCGATCTCCGCGGGCTCCAGCGCGCGCCGCCGCAGCATCGCGCGAACGTGCTCGCCGTCGGGCTCGCCGACGCGCTCGAGCATCGCGATGAGCGGCAGCGTCCGCTTGCCCTCGCGCAGGTCGGCGGCGATGGCCTTGCCGAGCCGCCGCTCGTCCGCCACGAAGTCGAGCGAATCGTCCGACATCTGGAACGCCACGCCGATGTCCAGGCCGTAGCGCGTCAGCGCCTCGAGCTGCGTCGGCTCCACACCGGCCAACAGCGCGCCGATGCGACAGCACGCGGACATAAAGGACGCGGTCTTCTGGGTGATGATCCGCACGTAGTCGTCTTCCGAGGTGAGGCCGCTGCGCTTGAGCTGCAGCTGATAGACCTCGGCTTCGGTCATCGACACCGTCGCGCGTGCGAGCGTCTCCATGATCGCGCGGTCGTTGTCGCGCACCAGGAGCGCGAACGACTTGGAATAGAGGTGGTCGCCCACCAGCACCGAGGCGTCATCGCCCCACTGCGCGTTCGCGGAAGGCTGACCGCGGCGCAGCGGCGCTTGATCGACGACGTCATCGTGGATGAGCGTCGCCGTGTGCAGCAGCTCGACGCCGCAGGCCAGTCGCACCGCGCGCGGGCCCCGATACCCGGCCAGGCGCGCGGCCAGCAGCAGCAAGATCGGACGCAGGCGCTTGCCCCCCGCGCCGGCAATGTAGCCGCCCATCTCCTGGATGAGGCCGACCGGGGACGCGATCTCGCGCCGGATCTCCGCCTCCACGGCCGCGAGATCGTCGCCGACCAGAGCGGTGACTCGCTCCTTGAGGACTTGCTCCAGGGTCGGCGTCGGCACGCCGCTACTTCTGAATTACGCGGTCGCGCACCTGCACGTTGGCGCCGGGAGCGACCGTCTGCAGCTCCGCCACCGAGAACCGGTCGCGGATCTCCGTCACGCGCGCGGTAGCGACCTCCTCGTCGAGCTCGCCGAGCAGCTCGCCGGTGACGGGGTGCACGATCGGAATCCGGTCGCGGCGCAGGCTGAGCACGCTGCCGGGCCGCACGCCATCGAGGTCGGTGAGGTCGGTCACGACACGCGCGTTGTCGACGTACACGACGTAGCCGCGCTCGGGCGGCTTCGGCGCGACGGCGGACACCGGCGTCGGGGCCGTGGAGGCGGTCGCGCGGGAGGCCACCTCCGAGCGGGGCGCGGTGACCGCGGCACCGCCGCGGTCGCTAAACGACCCTTTCTTAGCGGTCTCCGCGGTCTGATACATCGTGCCCTGGCGCGGACTGATCTTGCCGCCCCCCGGCGGCGTGCCGTACTTCGCGACGACCTCGGGCGTGGCGATGATCGCCGACTTGCCGCGCAGGAGCGTCGTGATCGTCGTCGGGACCTTGTCTTCCTCGACCCACACGTACTCCGGCTCGCTCGGCACGTCGCCGTAGCGCGGATTCTTGATGAGGAGCCAACGGGTCTCGGCGGACTTGATGACGACGGAGGGCTCACCGGGATCGGCGACACCGAGGATCTTCTTCGCCACACTACAACCCGAAAGGACGACAGCCGGCAGAACCAGCCAGACCAAGAGCCGGGTCTTCACAGGCGAGGAGGATAACACAGTCCCCTCAGTCCTCTACCGGAGGTTCCCAGGGAAACCGCTGCTCCTCGACGGCGCTCCGGGGCAGCACCGTGAGCCGCCGCGAGAACAGGGCGACCCCGGTGATGGCCGAGATATAGGTCACGTCGAGGGTCACGGCGCCGCGGCGCTCGAGCAGCATGGGCACGACCCAGCCCGTGACCTCCAGGTTCTTGGCCGCGCGCACGGCGCGCTCGGGCCGGGCCAGCATCTCCTCCACCCGCAGGGTACCCCCGGCGAACATGTCGCTGACCGCAATTGGATCCACTACTTGGAAGCGACGGCTGCGCTCGAGCACCGTGGCGATCAGGTACGGCACCCGACGCAGGTCGGCACCCGTCGTGGTGATGTCGAGCACCGGGGCCACCGCGATCTTGATGCGCCCGCGCGTGATGCGGGCCCCATCCTCCGGCTGCGGCCGCGGCTTGTCGGGCGCGGGGACGAAGGTCGCGGCGGCGAACTCGGGCTGGATGCGCCGCACCTGGGCCCAGCCGAGCACCTCCTCGTAGCGCCCGAGCGGCTTGCCCGTCAGGGGGTGCACGAACGCGGCGCCCTTGCGATAGATCGTGTACTCCTGCCCCACCTGTCCGCCGCGGGTCGAGCCGATGTCGAGGAAGACCTCCTCGCCCTCGACGGACACGATGATGCCGTCGACCGCCTGGAAGGCCTGGATGAACTCGTCGGCCATCAGCATGAACGTGGCGCCGATCCGATCGGCCATGCCGGCTGCGGCCGGGCCGGCCACCATCGTCGTCGCCGAGAACACCACCGCCAGCGCCGCGACGACTCCGCGCCGCATCAGCCTGCGCCGCATCAGAAGGTCACCGCGGGCTGGTGCACGCCGAAGACCGCGCGCAGGCGGTCGCAGATCTCCCCGAGCGTGACCGACTGCTCGACCGCCTCCACCATCAGGGGCACGAGATTGGTGCGGCCGCGAGCCGCAGCTTCGAGCGCGTCCAGCGCGCGTGCCGCCCGCGACGCGTCGCGAGTCTTGCGGACGCGGGCCACGCGCTCGGCGAGCGCCTCGCTGACTCCGGGATCGACGGCGAAGAGCGCCGCCGGCGGCTCGTCGTCCGTCACGAACTCGTTGACGCCGACGACGATGCGCCGCTTGTCCTCGACCTCCCGCTGCCAGCGGTAGGCGGCGTCCTGGATCTCGCGCTGCATGAAAGCGATGGCGTGCACGGCACCTCCCTGGTCGTCGATGCGCCGGATGTAGTCCTCGGCGGCCGCTTCGATATCACGGGTCAGACGCTCGACGGCAAACGAGCCGCCGAGCGGGTCGACGGTATCCGCCACGCCCGACTCGTGGGCGAGAATCTGCTGCGTGCGCAGCGCGATGCGCACCGCGCGCTCGGTGGGCAGCGCCAGCGCCTCGTCCATCGAGTTGGTGTGCAGCGACTGGCAGCCGCCGAGCACCGCGGCCAGCGCCTGCACGGTCACCCGCACGATGTTGTTCTCCGGCTGCTGCGCGGTCAGCATGCTGCCGGCGGTCTGGGCGTGGAAGCGCAGCGTCTGCGAGCGCGGATCGCGCGCGCCGAACCGCTCGCGCATGATGCGAGCCCACAGCCGTCGCGCCGCACGGAACTTCGCGACCTCCTCGATCAGATCGTTGTGCGCGTTGAAGAAGAACGACAGCTGCGGGGCGAAGGCGTCGACGGCCAGCCCCGCGGCGCGGGCGGCCTCGACGTAGGCGACGCCGTTCGCGAGCGTGAAGGCGACCTCCTGCACGGCCGTGCAGCCCGCCTCTCGCACGTGATAGCCCGAGATCGAGATCGTGTTCCACTTCGGGACCGTCTCGCGGCAGTACGCGAACACGTCAGTGATGAGCCGCATCGAGGGTCCGGGCGGGAAGATGTACGTGCCGCGGGCGATGTACTCCTTCAGGATGTCGTTCTGCGTCGTGCCGGACAGCTTCGCGGGTGCGACCCCCTGCCGGTGCGCGACCGCCACGTAGAGGGCCAACAAGATCGCCGCGGTCGCATTGATCGTCATCGACGTGGAGACACGATCGAGCGGAATCCCCTCGAACAGGTCCTGCATGTCCTCGAGGGAGGCGATCGAGACGCCCACCTTGCCGACCTCGCCGCGCGCGATCGGCGCGTCGGGATCGTGGCCCATCTGCGTGGGCAGGTCGAAGGCGACGGAGAGGCCGGTCTGGCCCTGGTCGAGCAGGAAGCGATAGCGCTTGTTGGTCTCCGCGGCCGAGCCGAAGCCCGCGTACTGGCGCATCGTCCACAGCCGCGAGCGATAGCCGCTCGGGTGGATGCCCCGCGTGAACGGAAACTCGCCGGGCGCCTCGCGGCCCGCCTCGGCGACCACGTCGGCCGCGCCGTACACGCGCTTGACCGGCTCGCCCCAAGAGGTCACCGGCTCGCGCTCGCTGCCGCTCATCGGAAACTCCTCACAGCGGAATGTTGCCGTGCTTCCTCGGAGGGTTGGCGTCGCGCTTCGTCTTCAACAGCGCGAGCGCGGCGCAGAGGCGTGCGCGTGTGTCGCGCGGCTCGATCACCTCGTCCACGTAGCCGCGCTCGGCGGCCACGTACGGGTTCGCGAACTTCTCGCGATACTCGCGGATGCGCGCCTCCCGGAACGCCGCGGCATCGCCCGCCTCCTCCAGCTCGCCCCGGTAGAGGATGTTGACGGCGCCCTCCGGGCCCATGACCGCGATCTCCGCCATCGGGAACGCGAAGTTCGCGTCGCCGCGGATGTGCTTGGACGACATGACGTCGTACGCGCCGCCGTACGCCTTGCGCGTGATCACGGTGAGCTTGGGCACCGTGGCCTCGCAGTACGCGTAGAGCAGCTTCGCGCCGTGCTTGATGATGCCCCCGAACTCCTGCGCGGTGCCGGGCAGGAAGCCGGGCACGTCGACGAAGGTCACCAGCGGCACGTTGAAGCAGTCGCAGAAGCGGACGAACCGTGCGGCCTTCACCGAGGCCGCGATGTCGAGACAGCCCGCCAGATGCGCCGGCTGGTTCGCCACGATGCCGACCGGACGGCCGCCGAGGCGGCCGAAGCCGACGACGATGTTCGGCGCGAACGTCGGGTGCACCTCGAAGAAATACCGGTCGTCGAGCACCACGCGCACGATGTCCTTCATGTCGTACGGCTTGTTCGGCTGCGCGGGCACGATCGACTGCAGCGCGTCGTCGCGGCGGTCGGAC
>Ga0114129_10003528_pt1 | contig 22002 bp, 21 predicted proteins | sample RhiMetdeltSRZDD1_FD_80071 | JGI IMG/M metagenome (GOLD analysis project Ga0114129, IMG submission 80071) | Populus rhizosphere microbial communities from Tennessee, USA - Rhizosphere MetaG P. deltoides SRZDD1 (version 2) (version 2) | ecosystem: Host-associated > Plants > Roots > Rhizosphere >... | reverse complement strand
GTGAAAGTTGAAATCAATAGGGCCAAAGACCCGGCAAACCTTTACGGATACCTGTACAAGATCACGTTTCAAGACGGTACATCGTTGGAATTAACCAACTCCGGAGAATATCCGCGCTAAGGAGAATGACGATGAAGCACAGCTTCATTATTTATCTTGCGATCGCAGTTCTGATCCTTCCGGCCGCTGCAGTGGCGCAAACGCATTCGGATTTGAACGGGACGTGGGCGAATGTTGCTGCGCTTCCCCCGGACGCGCTCACACGTCAGGCCGGCGGAGCCGTTTCGAAAACGACTTTGGATCGTGGTGTCGTTCGATTGGACACAGTGCCTGGCGCACTGCCGTCCACGCGCGCTCCATCTTATAAATCGGAGTTTCAGGCAAAGGTAAAATACCTTGCGGATAACGAGAGCAAAACAGATCCCGTGTTCTATTGCGGAAGACCCGGGGTGCCGCGCATTGGTACGCCTCGCAGAGTGATTCAGTTGCCGAATGAGGTTGTCTTCCTTTACGAGGACATTTCCGGCAACACATTCCGTATCATTCCAACCGACGGCCGCCCCCACAATAAGAACGCAAACCCATCGGATTACGGCGATTCGGTGGGACACTGGGAAGCCGACAAGCTCGTGATCGATGTGAATAACTTCTCCGAAGATACATGGTTCGGCGAGGAGGGGTACTTCCACAGCGACACCATGCAGGTTACCGAACGCCTGTGGCGCGCCGGTGAAAATCTCGTGTACCAGGCCACGGTAAACGATCCGAAAGTCCTGACGGCGCCCTGGACCATGGCGCCCCGCGTCGTCAAGCCATCGACGGATCCCATCGAGGAATCCCCTCGTTGCATCGAAACTGACGGCGCCCGCCTCCTGAACAACGATCACCACCAACAAAGATAAGGATTAGGGATTGAGTGACGGAGACCGATCTCGCAAAATATAACGAGATCGGTCTCCGTCACTCAATTCGTTTAATTCGTTTTGGTCCCGGTTTGCGGGGTCTTAACGAACGGCCGTAGACGCCTTCCAATTTTTCCACGAACCCGTCATCACCACACGGCCATCCACCGCGCGTGCACTTGCGAATCTTTCCGTCTAATTCGTTCGGGTTTGGTAGTGCAAGCCATTCTGACCAGTCCTTCACGCCCAATGGATGCGCCGGCAGGTCGGTTAGCAGCTGGTCCCTCGCTAGTCCACAGTGTGCGCGGGCACTCGACCACCTATACTCGTCTGCTCTATTTACCATTCCTGCACGAATAGGATTACGCTCAACGTAGCGGATGGCCGCCCAGTAATGTGCTTCATCCATCGGACAAGAGAAGAAACGGCCCTGCCAAAGATAGCCTCGCAGTTCATACTTTTTGTTGAATTTGCGGGCGTATTCGGCATGAGCTTTTCGAAAAACTTTTTCAAACGTATTTTCCTGTTCCGGCACAGCGATAATGTGGACGTGATTTGTCATCCATGAATATGAATGGATCGACATGCCGTATTGCCGAGAGGCGTGAAACAACAGATCGGAATAAAACAAATGATCCGCTGTATCAACAAAGATGTTGGATTGTCGAACTCCACGTTGGGTTATGTGGTGTGGAGTACCTGGAACCACGATGCGGGGACCACGTGACATTGCGTGCTCCTTAAAAAAGGTCCACGCAAAGGGCACACCGATCCTAACATGACCGCAATGAATTCAGTGACGGAGACCGATCTCGATAAAGATAGCGAGATCGGTCTCCGTCACTGAATTCTTCCGTACTTGGCTTGGGCGGAGAGTTCTTCGTTGATGCGGAGCAGTTGATTGTATTTCGCGACGCGGTCGGTGCGCGACATCGAGCCGGTTTTGATCTGGCCGGCGTTGGTGGCGACGGCAAGATCGGCGATGAATGTGTCCTCGCTTTCGCCCGAACGATGCGAGATGACGACGCCGTAGGATGCCTTCGCCGCCATCTGAATAGCGTCGAGAGTCTCCGTGAGCGTGCCGATTTGATTAACCTTGATAAGAATCGCGTTGCCGACCCCCATTCCCATTCCGTGGGCCAGCCGCTCGGTATTCGTCACGAAAAGGTCATCGCCAACGAGTTGAACTTTCTTTCCGATTTCCTTCGTCAGGATCTTCCAGCCGTCCCAGTCGTCTTCGGCAAGTCCGTCTTCAATCGAAACGATCGGGTATCGGTTGACCCATTCCGCATATAGCGCCACCATTTCTTCCGCGGTTCTGGCAGACTTGTCCGATTTCTTGAATACGTATTTTTTCGCACTCTTGTCGTAGAACTCGCTCGATGCCGCATCAAGCGCCAGCGCAATCTGGTCGCCCGGCTTATACCCCGCCGCCTCGATTGCCTTGAGGATGAGCTCAATCGCTTCCTGGTTCGACTTGAGGTTCGGCGCAAATCCGCCTTCGTCACCCACTGCCGTGGTGTGACCGTTATCGTGCAGGATTTTCTTGAGATGGTGAAACACTTCGGCGCCCATCCGGACGGCTTCGGGGAAATTCGGTGCCCCTACAGGCATGATCATGAATTCCTGCAGATCGACATTGTTATCCGCGTGAGCGCCGCCATTCACGATATTCATCATTGGAACCGGCAGGACTTTCGCATTCGCACCGCCGATGTAGCGGTAAAGCGGCAGACTGTGCGCTTCACCCGCGGCGCGTGCCGCCGCCATTGAAACGCCGAGGATGGCGTTGGCTCCGAGTTTCCCTTTGTTCTTTGTCCCGTCCATTCCAATCATCATCGTGTCGATGCGAGATTGCATCGTCGCATCCTGCCCGATCAGTGCCGGCCCGATGATCGTGTTCACGTTGTTGACCGCCTTCAGGACTCCCTTGCCGAGGTATCGTTTCTTGTCTCCATCACGAAGCTCGAGCGCCTCGTGTTCGCCGGTCGAGGCGCCCGACGGCACGATTGCCCGGCCCCGAACGCCATTTTCCAGGATGCAGTCGACTTCCACCGTCGGATTCCCGCGGGAATCCAGAACCTCTCTAGCCTTGATTTTTTGGATTTTCATTTTTAGTTGATGAGTATGACGCGTGTCGGCCCGCCGTCCGTTCCCAGCAGATTCAAAGGCAACGCCACCATGGAATATTCGCCTGGTCCGACGTGGCTCAGGTCGAGACCTTCGATGACCACGACGTCCTTTTCCAAAAGCGCAAAGTGAGTCAGATGTTTTTCCGCCCTGAATTTCTCGATTGAGAGGTAGTCGATCCCAACAAGCTGGATGCCACGCTCGATCAGAAACCTTGCGCCCTCGGGTTCGAGATAGACAAATTCCTCGTAAAACGAACCATCGTGCCAGTGTTTCGAGTTTTCCGTTTTGAACAGGACGCGCTCGACGCCCACCCACTTCAATGGCCTGAGCTCCCGCTCGCCGATCGAGCGAACGCCCAAAATTTCTACAACCGTCGCTTTTCCGACGAGTCGCTCCAAGGGAATTTCATTCAGCCGCTTGCCGTTCTCGACGAAATGATACGGAGCGTCGATGTGAGTTCCCATGTGCGAGCTAATGTGAATGAACGTCTCGTGAATGGTATAGCTCTTGTCCCGGGAAAGATGCGGTGTCGATTCCAATCGAATGGGCGGCCCGCTCGGCCACACAGGCAGGTCGTTGGAAAGCTGCACGCTGACGTCATAGATCATCTCAGAGTTCCAGCTTCCCGTTAAACACCATCGCGTTCAATGGAAATTTCTGGCTGATGTCGTTCCCCGAGATTTTCAGTACAACTTCAACTTCCTTGTCCGCGAGCGTAATCGGATTCGCACGGGGGAAAAGAATCATCAAGTCCACGGCCCGGCCGCGATCCTGAAAATCGCCTTTGGCCGGTTGGATGTCGGGCTTGCCGGGAATTTTCAACCAGCCCTCAGTGAGCTGCCTCGCCAGGTCCTTCGGAATTCCTGTCACGCCGATCGCGTAATAGTCTTCCTTGTCGTCCATGATTTCCTTCGCGCTGTCTGCGAGGACGCCACCTGCATCCATTCGTTCCTTGAGGAACGCCTGCTTGATTGGCATTGCCGTCAGCCAGGTGATCATGAGCTTTACCTCCTGTCCGCCGGCGGTGACTTTCACTTCTTTTGCCCACGGTGAATTCGTCGTGAGCCGCGTGATTTCTTCGCTGGTCCAGGTGAGATATTGCTTCTTCTCCCAGAACTCCTGGCCGAACAATGTGCCGGCCACAAGAAACGCCGCAAGTATATTGACCGCGAACTGACGCCGTGTTGTCATAGGTGTGCCCTTTGTCCAGCCTACCGTTTAACGCATCCCATGTCTCAATTACCAGCTTTAGTTCCGCGAAATAAATCTCGCGAGTTTGCCGAGTCTCCACCCATTGTACGAATCCAAAAGATGATTTTCGATGAGGCGGCTTCATCGGGGGCCAGCGATATCCACATCGAGCCCGCGCAAACATCGACACGAATTCGATATCGCATCGATGGCCTCTTGAAAGAGGTGCTCCAAATTCCGAAGTGGATGCACGAAAACCTCGTCATTCGCATCAAGGTCCTCGCCAAACTCGACATCAGTGAGAAGCGAGTCCCACAGGACGGCCACATCACGGCCGAAGACGCCAACGAGCCTGATATCCGCGTTTCCGTGCTGCCGACCCGCTGGGGCGAAAAGATCGTCATTCGTCTCTTGCGTCGCGGCCGATCGTTTTTGACGCTTTCACAGATCGGGTTTCAGCCTTCCGTGGAAGAGCGTCTGCACGCGCTGATTCGCAGTCCACAGGGAATGCTTCTGACTGTGGGGCCGACCGGCAGCGGAAAGACCACCACGCTTTATGCATGCATTAATGAAGTCCGGTCCGATCCGCTGAATGTCGTTACCATCGAAGATCCCATCGAGTACGAGGTCGACGGCATCAGCCAGGTTCAGGTAAATGAAAAAGCCGGACTGACCTTTCCGAAGGCGCTACGGTCCATCCTTCGGCAGGATCCCGACGTCATTCTCGTCGGCGAGATTCGCGATGCAGAAACTGCACAGACAGCGTTTCACGCGGCGATGACCGGTCACCTGGTGTTATCCACCTTGCACGCGACCGACAGCATTTCGGCCGTCTTGCGGCTCGTCGAACTCGGTGTCGAGCGGCCGGTGCTCGCGTCCGCATTGATCGGTGTGATCGCACAGCGTCTGATTCGATTGAATTGCAGTTCCTGCGCGGAGCCCGACTTTCCACGTGCGGTTTACCTCAATCGCCTGTCGATTTCGGTGGATCAGCAGGAGTGGCTGCGCGTCAGCAACGGCTGCCCACACTGCAAGTTCAGCGGCAGCCGAGGACGTCACGGGCTGTTCGAGCTGTTGGAGGTTCGCGGCGCTCTGCGTGACACCATTTCACATGACTCGGAGTTGGAAATCCGAAAGGCAGCCCGCGAAACAGGTCTTTCGCTGATGACTGAACAGGCGGTGAGACTCGTGCTCGCGGGCGACGTATCCGTGCGAGAAGCGTACCGGAACTGTTATTTCGGAGGGGAGTGATGCCGAACGACTATTACGAGATCCTTCACGTGCAGCCGCAGGCAACCTCGGAGGAAATCCACCGCGCGTACCGGGCGCTCGCGCTCCAACACCACCCGGACAGGAATTCGACGCCCGAAGCAGCGGCTACCATGACTGCGATTAATGAAGCTTATTCAGTACTTGCCGATCCATCGCGGCGGCGGACCTATGACCTGGAAAGATCCGGTGGTGAAGGGGCATTCGACATCGCCGGGCCAATCTTATCGAGTGCCAGGGAAATGTTGCTTCGACAGGGGTGGATCGCTTCGCATGAGGACGGCGTGAACATGATTCTGGAGAAAGATCTTCGCGCCGTGCGTGTTAGTCTCCTCGCGCGGCTCGACAATGCCTCTTTGAAGAAAGTCGGCCGGCAATTCGCCGGATTCACCGTGGTCCTCGCCGTGGAGATCGAGACGCCCATCAACCTTTCATTGCACACGGCTGTCATTGACCTGCTTCACTCTCGCCATCACGGCGCGCCGTTCCCGGATGAAGCGTATCGAATGCTCTTCGCCCCGTTTCTCCAATGATTGCGGTATCATCGTGGCATGCAAAAGCAGGCATGGGCGTTTCTGCTGATCGGGTTCGCGATTGGCTTTGGCGTCCTCTATACCTGGACAAAGCAGCGGGCCCCTGAAGTGGTTCGCGCAATGCCGTTGCCCGTTGGAACCGCCGGCCAGCAAACGGCCCAGTCGGAACCGCCTCCACCACCCCTCGACATGGCACGGGTTCAGGCGCTGCAGGAGCAGCTCAAGACCAATCCGAAGAACTTCGAGGCCTTGACGGAACTCGGCAATATGCAGTTCGATCAGAAGAACTACAAAGAGGCTGCAAACTGGTACACAAAAGCTCTCGAGGTGCGTCCCGACGAGCTAGACCTGCGCACGGACCTCGGCACCGCGTTGTTCTATGACAATCGATTCGACGACGCGATCGCCCAGTTCAAGGAGACCCTCGCCAAAAATCCAACTCACCCTCAGGCGCTGTTCAACCTCGGCGTAGCGCTCGTCCACGGCAAGAATGATCTTCAGAATGCGCTTCAATATTGGGAGAAGCTGGTCGAAACGAATCCGAACTATCCCGAGATCAATATCGTGAAGGAGCAGATCCGGGTCGTTAAAGAACAGCTCAACCAGAAGTGAAAAAAGAAGTCATCACCAGACTTCAGCGAATCCTCGGCGCCCCCGCCGTTACTGAAGACGAAACCGACCTCCTCGTCTACGAGTGCGACGCTCTCACGCTTTTCAAAAACAAACCCGACGTTGTCGTTTTTCCGCAAACGACGGAACAGGTGGCGCAGATCGTTCGCGTCGCGAATGAGTACCGCATTCCGTTTGTTCCGCGCGGGGCAGGCACCGGCCTGAGCGGCGGTGCGGTAGCAATGGAGGGCGGGATCATCATCGAGTTGCAGCGGATGAACCGCATCCTGTCGATCGATGCGGAGAATCGCATCGCGGTGGTACAACCCGGAGTCGTCAACATTCACATTTCGCAGGCGGCCGCGCCATACGGGTTGTACTACGCGCCGGACCCCTCGAGCCAGATGGCGTGCAGCATCGGCGGGAACGTTTCAGAAAATTCCGGCGGTCCGCACTGTTTGAAGTACGGCATGACGACAAGTCACATTTTGGCGATCGAGGCCGTAACGCCACAGGCGGAGATCATCCGGCTGGGGAATCCGGCAGGCGAGGTTATCGGAATGGACCTCGTTGGAAGTATCGTCGGGTCCGAGGGAACCTTCGTCATTGTAACGGAGATTACCGTTCGCCTTTTGCAGAAGCCACGTGCGGTAAAGACACTGCTGGCGTCGTTTCATTCCATCGAAGCGTGCAGCCAGTCCGTCTCAGATGTGATCGCCGCGGGAATTGTTCCGTCGGCTCTTGAGTTCGTCGATGCAAAGACAATCGAGGCCGTTGAAGCTTCCGTCTACAAAGCCGGCTATCCGCTGGATGCTGCCGCCGCTTTGCTCATCGAGGTTGACGGTTTCGAAGAGGGTCTCGCGGAGACTTCCGACGCGATTGTTGAGATTTGCCGACGCAATGGTGCTTATGACGTCCGTGTTGCGAAAGACGATGAGGAACGTGCAAGGCTCTGGCTCGGACGGAAAGGGGCATTCGGCGCGATGGGCCGAATCAGCCCCGACATGGTCACCATGGACGCCGTGATTCCGCGCACCAGACTCCCTGAAGTGCTGGCGGAAATTTCCCGCATTTCCGAACGGTACGGACTTCCCGTTGCGAATGTTTTCCATGCAGGCGACGGAAACATTCATCCTTTGATTCTTTTTGATTCGCGCGTTCCTGATCAGGTCGAGCGCATATTCGCCATGAGTGACGACATCATGAAACTCTGCGTCGGCGTCGGCGGATCCTTGAGCGGGGAACACGGCATCGGATACGAGAAAAAGGAATATATGGACATGGTCTTCACCGACACAGACCTGGACGTGATGATGCAGGTGAAGCGTGTTTTCAATCCCGATGGATTGCTGAATCCTTCCAAGATATTTCCTTCCCGGCGCGGCTGTACCGAAGTCGGACCACACACCACCACAAGTACAGCCGAAATCGGAAAGCACGTTGATGCAATTTTGCGAGGAACGCGTTGACCATAGACGGCGTCTCCGTTTCGAAAGTTCTTCGTCCAGAGACAGTCGAAGAGCTGACGGAGTCGCTTAAAGAAAAAGGCGCGATTGTTCCCGTCGGGGCCGCAACTCAAACGTATTTCGGCAACCCTCTTCGAAGAGCAGACTGTGCGATTGATCTGACAAAGCTTTCCCGTATCACGACCTACAACCCTGCAGACCTGACAATCCATATTCAAGCCGGCGTAACACTGGGACAACTGGAACACGCCCTGATGGAGAACAACCAGTTTCTTCCGCTGGACCCGTGGAACGGTTCTGGCGCGACGCTGGGCGGAATTGTTGCAGCAGACGCGCAGGGGCCATTTCGGGCAAGCGGCACCATTCGAGATTGGATCATCGGGATGACGGTCGTGCATGCAGACGGCCGGGTTTCGAAAACAGGCGGCCGAGTCGTTAAGAACGTGACTGGATACGACCTCGCGAGGCTGTACGTCGGGTCGTTAGGGACGCTCGCCGTCATTGTGGAGATCAGCCTGAAGCTGCGCGCGAGATTTGCAAAAACGGCCACGGCCATCGCGGTCTGCGGGAGTGCTGGTGACGCCAGGGCCTTGATAGCCGCAATTCGCGGATGTAGTGTGCAGCCGGTTTCGCTGGAGTGGATTGGAACTCCGAATGAGGTATGGGTTCGGTTTGGTGAGCATCCCAAGGCCGTTGAGTGGCAGTTGAAAAATCTTCCGACAGCGGACTGGAAGATGGTTGAGGGACCTGAAGAATCAGCGTTATGGCAACAGCTTCGGGAAAGATATGCGGGGATCGGGCCGGCATTGGTACGTGTCGTCGGACTTCCGAGCACGGTGCATGAAATAATCGAAGAGTATCGGCCGGCGCAATGGATCGCCCACGCGTTGAATGGGATCGTGCTGATGAGCGTTTCGAACCCTGGTGAAATCCCGCGCTTGCGACAGAGGTATCGCACGATTATTGAGAGGGCGCCGGTTGAGGTTCGTCGGGAGATCGCGACATTTGGATTGAACGACACGGAATACGAGCTGATGAAGAAGATGAAAGCAACCTTTGATCCACAAGGCCGGCTAAATCCGGGACGTCATGTTGATGGAGAACGTCATTAATTCGACCCTCACCCGCCGCTTCGCGGCACCCTCTCCCAATGGGAGAGGGACAATCTGCAAGTCAATCCCTCTCCCTCTGGGAGAGGGTGCCGCGAAGCGGCGGGTGAGGGTCGAATGAGCGAGAAACCTTATCTAGACTGTGTCCACTGCGGATTGTGCCTTCCCTCGTGCCCGACGTATCGCGTTCTTGGCAACGAGATGGATTCTCCGCGCGGGCGCGTCTACCTCATGCGCGCTTACGATGAAGGTCGGGCCACCATCACGGATTCCTTCGTGGAGCACATGTACCGCTGTCTCGATTGTCGTGCCTGTGAAACGGCCTGTCCGAGTGGTGTACAGTTCGGTCACATGATGGAAGAGATGCGCGGTGAGATCGTCAGGCAGCGTCCTGCACACTGGTTATCGCGTCTTGTGCTGAACCATGTCTTTCCCTACCCGCGTCGGTTTCACCTTGCTTCTCGATTCCTTCAGCTCTACCGGCATTCCGGGCTGCAGAGCTTCGTCCGCGGAACAGGAGTTCTCAAGCGCCTGGCCCCCAGAATGGCAGCAGCCGAAGCACTGATGCCGCAGGTAGACTCCGACCCGGGTGTGAAACTCGGCGGCGAGTATCGGGCGGAAGGGGAAAAACTGGGAACAGTTGCCTTCTTCAGCGGCTGTGTTATGAATTCGATGCTCGGCGCGATCAATCGGTCGTCCGTCCGTCTGCTGAATGCGGCAGGTTACGACGTGATTGTTCCCACCGGCCAGATCTGTTGTGGAGCTCTCGCCAATCACGCTGGGTTACGTGATACGGCCGGCGATATGGCTCGAAAAAATCTGGCTGCAATTCCGTACGACAAGGTTGATGCCATCATCATCAACGCTGCCGGCTGCGGAGCGATGCTTAAGGAATATCCCCTCTTGATTCAAGGTGCTGACCGCTTCTCAGCCAAGGTCAAGGACATATCCGAATTCCTGGTTTCGACTCCCATTTTCGAGCGTCTAAAAACACCGTTGGCCAGGCGCGTCGGGTATGATGATCCCTGCCATTTGATTCACGGACAAAGGATTCGTTCGGAGCCCCGCAGGCTGCTGAAAGCGATTCCGGAAATCCAGTTCGTCGAGGTTGAAGGCGCAGACCAGTGTTGCGGCAGCGCAGGAACATACAACATCACCCAGAACGAACTGGCGATGGAGATCCTGGACAGAAAGATGGAGAAGATTCAGCGGGCAAACATTGAAATACTTGTAACGGGGAATCCCGGCTGCATGTTTCAACTCAGGTACGGCGCCGAACGTCTTAAAATGAAGCTTGAGGTCGTACATCCGGTAGAGTTGCTCGCTCGAAGCCTGGAGAGGTAGATGAATACAACAAAGACAGTCGTTCTCATGGTCGGACTAACAGTGCTGCTGGTGCTGATCGGTGGTGCATTTGGCGGCCGGCAGGGAATGATCATGGCGTTCATGTTCGCATCGGTCATGAACATAATCAGCTACTGGTTCAGCGACAAGATCGTCCTGCGCATGTATGGCGCGCAGGAGGCGTCGGAGGCTGACGCACCGGTGCTGTACAGCGTGACACGCGATCTCGCTTTGAAGATGAACATGCCGATGCCGAAGGTCTATATCATTCCGTCCGACGCTCCGAATGCATTCGCGACAGGCCGCAATCCGAATCATGCGGCAGTCGCCGCAACCGAAGGCATTCTGCGAATGCTCACGAAAGAGGAACTGGCAGGCGTGATGGCCCACGAAATGGGACACGTCCGGAATCGCGACATTTTGATCGGAACGATTGCGGCGACCATCGCGGGCGCAATCAGCATGCTGGCGAACATGGCTCAGTGGGCCATGATCTTCGGCGGAGGCCGCCGCGATGACGATGAAGGCGCCGGCGGCATGATCAGCAGTATCCTGATGATCATTCTCGCGCCGATAGCGGCTGCGCTGATTCAGATGGCGATTTCACGGTCGCGTGAATACGAAGCCGATGCGACGGGGGCCCGAATATCTGGAAACCCGCTGGCCCTGGCGAGCGCTCTGAAGAAACTGCAGCTGGGAACACAGCGGATTCCGATGGATGCCAATCCGGCTACGGCACACATGTTCATCGTGAACCCATTGCGCGGGCGGGGTTTCGTCAACCTGTTCAGCACCCATCCGCCGTTGGAAGACCGCATCGCTCGCCTGGAAGCGATGGTTTACGGCCAACCGATACGGTAAGCACCAGCCGCGGATTACATGTAATCCGCGGCTAGTACAAACTTTGTTCACCATCGGGCCTGGTCTTCCACCTTCGATGAATCCAGAGCCATTGGTCCGGATACTTCCTTACATATCCCTCCAGAATGCCGTTAAAGAGCTTCGTATTTTCCGCGACATCGTGTTCAAGATTGCCCGTTTCAATGAGTTTCACCGGCGGATCAAACCGCAGCCGGTGTTTTCCGACCTGTTCTTCCCAAATCAAGAATCCCGGTAGGACTGCCGCGCCGGTCCGAAGCGCAAAAGTGGCAATAGCCGGCGTCGTTGCCGCAGGTATCCCAAAGAAATCGACAAAGATGCCCTCGTCGCTCGTCGTGTTCTGATCGAAGAGAATCCCAACGGCCTCATTCTCCCGGAGCGCCTTCAAAATATCCCTTCCGGCGCTGCGCCGCTGGATGGGCACGTTCCCACCGAGTGTCCGGTAGTGAGTTATCAGCGCGTCCACGTTTGAATTGTCGATTGGCCGGACGACGAACTTCATCGGATACCCGAAAAGCGAGTGAGCAAAGGAACTCAACTCCCAGGATCCGAAATGGGCGGTCATGAAAATTACGCCGCGGCCTCTGCGGAGAGCCTCCTGGTAGTTTTCCAATCCATCCTGCATTACCAATTGGGAAATGTTTGCCTCATTCAGTTCCGGAAAGTGACTGAATTCCACCAGCAGGCGCCCGAGATTCCGGAAGGATCCACGGAGGATCTCTATGCGTTGTTCGTCCGTAAGGTCAGGAAAAGCCATCTGAAGGTTGCGGAGACCTGCCGCACGTTGCCGACGGGCCAGGTGAAAGCCAAGCCAGGCTACGCCGGCTGCCGCATGGGAGGCTGTTCTGCGGGGCATTGTACCGAATGTTTCCACAAGAGCACGGGCGAGTAGGTATTCGATCTGCTCTTTAACGCCGCCGCGCATCCATGGTATTTTCACATACTTTGCGAAACGTGAATTCAATGAAACCCGCACTGCGCGAGCACTTAGATCAGCTCATCATCCTCATTCTCGCTGGCCTGTGCTATGTGCTTTTCTTTCACGGCCTCGGCGATATTGGTCTGATCGGGCCCGACGAGCCGCGGTACTCGGCCATCGCCCGCGAAATGCTCACATCTGGCGACTTCATCACCCCGCGACTTTACGGCGTTGCCTGGTTTGAGAAGCCGGTTCTCATGTACTGGCTCGCCGCGCTTGGTTTCAAGCTTTTTGGCGTGAATGAGTTCGCGGCCCGGTTCCCTTCGGCGCTGGCTGCGACCATATCCGTCCTTGCGGTCTACTGGTGCGGCCGCAAGCTGTGGGATCGTACACTGGGTTTCCTCGCAGCGCTCATTCTCGCGACGTCCATCGGTTTCTTTTCCTTCGCCCGTGCCGCGTCGATGGACATGCTGCTCACCGCTTGCCTCACCCTGGCAATGGTCTTCTTTCTAGTTGCCTTCAACGATCCAACGCCGCGCCGGCGACTCTGGTTGTACGGGTTTTACGGAGCATTGGGGTTGGGAATTTTGGCCAAAGGACCGGTGGCGATGCTTCTTCCCGTGCTTTCCTTGTGCGCCTTCAATCTTGTTCGTGGGAAGTGGCAGGACTGGCGAACCTGGGGGCTTAGCTCGCTCTGGGTTACTGTTCTCGTAGCGGGGCCCTGGTATTTCTTCTGTGCGCTTTTCAACGGCTGGCCGTTCATCGAACAATTTTTCATCAATCAGAATTTTGAGCGATTCACCAGCACGATTCACGGACACGACCGGCCGGTTCTCTTTTATTTCCCCGTTTTGCTTCTACTCACATTTCCCTGGACGTTCATTCTGATCTCGGCGATCCGCCGCCGGCTTGGAAAAAACGAACAGCTTCTGGTGTGGTGGGCGATCGTGCCTTTTGTTTTCTTTTCTCTGTCAGGATCGAAGCTTCCCGGCTACATCCTCCCGATGGCGCCCGCGATCGCATTTCTATGTGCGAAGGAACTTCTGCAGCCTGTTTCGCGCCTGTACAGGATTGGTGTTTTCATCGAGGCAGGACTTTTCGCATTCATCGGCGTGGCGTTTGGGTTTTTCGGGAACACACTGAATGTCGATCCTCACGTCAGCGGGATGCTCATCTTGAGTGTGACGCTGATCATGGCCGGTGTCCTGTGCGCGATGGCAGTATGGCTCGAGCCCATCTGGCTGGTGGTGTTCAATTGCGCTGCGATGACCATGCTCGTTGCCACGGCGACAACAATGGTTTTCCCGCGGTTTGACGTCACGGATACGATGCGGCCCTGGGAGCACGTATTGGCGCAGCTCGCACCTGACGACCAAACCGTTGTCATGTACAAACCGGCACGGTGGGTCGAATACGGGCTGCAGTACTACCTCAACAATCGGGTTCGCGGTGTGTTTTCGGCGGAAGAATTGACAGCGGCCATCAGAAGCGAACCCCGAGTCCTCTGCATCGCCGACGACAAAGCGTTGGCAGAAGTGAGTCACGTCTCCACCGTCGACGTGGAAGTCGTCCACACGATCGGGAACGAATCCGCCTTCTGGATCTGGCAAACCCGCTAGGAAATTCCTACGACGCTTTGGCGAGGGACTCGGAAGCCGAGCGAGGCAGCACAACAAAGAAGATGGAGCCGCCGGTAGGGTTGTCTTCGACCCAGATGGTTCCGCAATGGGCTTCGACTACGGCGCGTGAGATGGCGAGTCCGAGACCAAGGCTCTCTCCCAGGCTCTTCTTTCCGTGTTTCACCTGATGGAAGGTGTGGAAGATGGCTTCTTTGTGCGCATCTTCAATCCCCGGCCCGGAATCGGAAATACAAATCAGTGCGAATCCGTTCTGCGACTGCCTCGGCGAAATTCTGGCGCGCGCGTGCTGGGGCATGTTGGGAAGTTGGCGAATCTGCCGAACGTTCACACCCACGGAACCGCCTTTGGCTGAAAAGCGAAGTGCGTTCTCGAGCAGATTCGTGAACAGCTGAACCATCCGGTTCGGATCGCATTCGACGGTAAGGGGCTCGCGTTGGATATCGATAAGCAGCCGCAGTGATTTGTCTCGCGCCTGATTGCTGACTTCAATTACAACGCCATGCATCAGTTCCGCAATATCGGCCTTTTGCATTTCGTATTCGACAATACCGGCTTCCAGCCTGGACAAATCGAGGATGTTTCCAATCATCTGGGCCAGCCGCTTGCCGCTCTGGAGATTCAGTTCCAGCAGCCGTTGCTGCTTCTCCGTGAGCGGGCCGGGAATCCGTTCGAGGATGAGGTGGGTGGTCTCCTGCATCGAGGCGAGCGGAGCCTTCAATTCATGCGACACGTGGGAAATGAAGTTCTTCTTCATTTGATCCACTTCCTTCATGCGAACGAGCATGCGGCGGTGGTCCCGTCTGAGAGCGTTATTGCGGAGAATTAGCCAGACGACTAGCGCCGCCGCTGCGACAACCGCGGCGTACGAAACCGGCATACGTCAGTCCTCGATCTTGTAGGACTTCAGTTTATTACGAATCGTTTTGACGTCGAGCCCAAGCTGGCGCGCGGCTTCGGCCTTGTTATGGTTGGTTTTCTCAAGTGTCTTGAGAATGAGTTCGCGTTCCGCTTCTGCTGCCGTGATACCGAGGGGCAGGACGATCTTCGTCGACGATTCTGTCCCGGGATGTCGCAGGTACGGCGGCAGGTGGAATGTTTCGATCCACTCGCCCTTGGCAAGAATCAGCGCCCGCTCCATGACATTCCTGAATTCGCGAACGTTGCCCGGCCAGGAGTAGATCATGAGCATCTCCATGGCGTCATCGCGCAGAGCTTCTACGCTGGTCCCATGCTTTCTGTTGAACTCTCCGATGAAATGCTGGGCCAACAGCGGAATGTCTTCCTTGCGATCGCGAAGCGGAGGAAGGTGCACGGTGAATACCGTCAACCGGTAATAGAGATCTTCGCGCAGCCTGCCTTCCTGGATTGCGGTCCGCGGTTCCTGGTTCGTTGCGGCAATGACACGGACATTGAATTCGAATTCCTGCTTCCCGCCCAGTCTTCGCACTTTGCCGTCTTCGAGAACACGCAGCAATTTCGGCTGGAGTGCCAGCGGCATTTCTCCGATTTCATCCAGGAACAGTGAGCCACCGTTCGCCAGTTCGAAACAGCCTGGACGGACTCCAACTGCGCCGGTGAAAGCGCCTTTTTCATGGCCGAACACTTCACTCTCGATGAGAGTTTCCGGAATCGCCGAGGAATTCACGGCGATGAACGGACCGTCGGCGCGCGAACTCAGGCGGTGGATCGTCCGGGCGGCGAGTTCTTTACCGGTCCCGCTTTCGCCGGTAATGATCGCTGATGCATCACTCGAACTGAGGCTTTGAAGCAGGTCGTAAACCTCGCGCATTGCCTTGCTGTTGCCCACGAACTCACCGAAGCCGGAACCGCGTTCGAGCTGCGACGTCAATTTGCGCGACGTCGTCCGCATTTCGATATCGGATTCAGCCGCCTTAAGGATCGCGCGCAGTTTTGGATAGTCCATGGGCTTCGTTATGAAGTCCTGCGCTCCCTGTTTCATCGATTCCACTGCAAGGTCGATACTTGCATGTGCGGTAACGAGAATTACCGGCCGGTTCGGGTTGCCGGCTTTGAGCAGCCGGAGAAGGTCGAGCCCGGAAAGCTGCGGCATGACGACATCAGAAATTACAATCTCTGGATCGTAGGATTCGACAAGATCTCTTGCCTCCGCCCCATCGGATGCGAGCCGGACGTCATAGCCCCATTCCTGCAGGATCATTTCAAGGACTTCACGAATCGCCGGTTCGTCATCAACGATCAGAACCTTTGTCTTGGTCATCGCACCTGATTCCTTCCGGACTAATGTAGCTTCCATAAATTATATGGGAAAAATTCCCTACGACGAAGGCTCGGGTTCGTCGATGCAAACATATGACCAAAATCAAAGTGCCGAAGCAAGCTTGAAAAATCAGTAAGTTAAGCCGCCACGAGACCTGTGGACCCGGCCTTGCGACTTTCTCAGTAGGAAAATCAAATCAAATAGAAGGTACTTGCCGTCCTCTGTCGAGGACAACTCGTGGTGAAGGTGAGGCTATTATGACGTGGAGTTTGGTACGACTCGGTCTTTTTACAGGAGCATTTTCTATTGGACTGCTTCTATCGCATTTTGGATTGCACCACCCGACGGCACCCGCTCCAGTCTTGACTGAAAATGCCGGCGCTTCACTTGTCATTGCTTGCAAGGATGGATCTGTAATTGTCGACGGGCTGGAGCCCACCAACAATGCGGTCCATCTTCAATGCGTGCAAAGCAACATGGTGGTAGTCCGCGACCACCGTGCGCTGGAAAATATACCAGCGTCCAAACGGACCAATATTCGCTTCCAGCAGTAACTATTGAGTTCGCTTTGGCATGTCTTTTGTTTAGCCTGTCCCTCTGATGAGATTCATCTGTATCAATCTCATCGTGTCGTTGCTAGTTCTCACGCGATGCGGAGCGGCAGGCGGACCTGATGGGGCGCAGATCCTCTATGATTCCGGTTATATGACCGGCGGGCCAAAATTTTTCGAAAAGATCGAAGCCGAGGGTGGCTCCCGCGGTTCTCAACTCTTTTCTGACCATCCAAATTCCGGGACAAAGTAACCCAACGTACTACAAGGAGGAGAAATCAATGAAGAATGTATTCCTAGTCTTACTGGCGTCAATCCTGGCGTTCGGAGCCGTGGGATGTTCCAAGGATCAGCCCACGGATGCCACAGCAGAACCAGCAGCGTCGGCAAACGCGGCTCCTGCAACTCCGGCAGAGTCGGCTCCTCCGGCGAGTGCCCAACCCAAGGCTGTTCCGTCAACCGCTGCCCCAAGCGTTCCGAGACCGGCTGCTGTGGCGCCACCGAAACCTGCGGCGCCAAGGACGTTTGAAGTTCCCGAAGGAACGGAATTGACGGTGGCTCTGATCAATCCAATCAGCACCGCGACGAACAAGGCGGGGGACGATTTCACTGCCAGCCTCGTCGAACCGATCGTTGTCGGTGGGCAGACAGTCGTGCCGAAAGGCGCGCTCGTGGCCGGCCGCGTGGTCGATGCAGAAGGATCGGGACGCGTTTCCGGCAGGGCCAATATCCGGCTCGTGCTGACCAGCATCGGCGAAGGTGCGAGGACTCATCCCATTGTTACGAAGCCTTTTGTTGCACAAGCTGACCCGACAAAAAAGCGTGATGCGGGCCTCATCGGTGGTGCCGCAGGTATCGGCGCAGCCATTGGAGCAATTGCCGGCGGTAAAGGTGGAGCTGCAAAAGGAGCGATCATCGGTGGAGCCGCGGGAACGGGCGGAGTCCTCGCAACCAAGGGAAAAGAAGTGGAGTTCGATTCAGAGGCGCGTCTGAAGTTCACGTTGGAAAAGTCAGTCTCGCTGCCGAAAATCAAATCGTAGCAAATTCGGTGTCAGGCACACGTGCCTGACACCGAATTACCGCAGCTTTGCCGGAACGTTGTCGCCGAGAAATTCCAGCGTCGGCTTAATGAGTTCGGGATCGAAGTGTGTGCCCGCGCAACGGCGGACTTCTTCAGAAGCTTCCTTGAAAGTGATGGGATTGTTGTACGGCCGCTTGTAGATCATTGCATCGACGGAATCGACTATGGCAAACACGCGGGCTCCGAATGGAATTGCGTCCCCGCACAGGCCCTTGGGATACCCGGTACCATCGAACTTTTCGTGGTGCGCGAAAACAAGTTCTGCTGCGCCCTTCAGGAATTCAATGTTGCTCAGGAACTCGTATCCGTATTGCGGATGCAGCCGCATGGTCTTCCATTCTTCCTCGCTCAGACTCGCCGGCTTCCACAGGATTTTGTCTGGAATTTTGAGCTTCCCGATATCGTGCAGCAGCGCACCATGTTCGATTTGAACGAGTGCTCCTCCCTTGATTCCCATGCTGCCAGCGGCCCCGGCAGTGAGATTCGCGACGCGGCGCGAATGGCCGCTCGTGCTTTGGTCTCTGAAATCGAGAGCCTGCGACAGGGCGTCCAGCGTCCCCGAATGAACGTGGCCCAAACTGGCAAGTGCATCGTTAAGTGCCGCGGTCTTTTCAAGGACGAGTTGTTCCAGGTGCAGCCGATATCTATCGTTTTCCGTAACCAACCGGCGATGTTCGAGTGCGCGGCCAACCGACAACAGAAGCTGATTCAATTCGACGGGCTTTAGAAGAAAATCAATCGCCCCACGCTTCATCAGATCGACGGCGAGCGAAGTCTCATCCTGAGCCGTGAGGAATATAACCTCCACGCCGGGGTCGCGTTGTTTGACGGTGTCGAGGAGGTCTGAGCCGGTGAGATGCGGCATGCGGAAATCGAAAATGCAGAGATCCGGCTGAAATAATTCCAGCTGACGTGGAACCTCGCGCGACTTTGACAGTCCCATCACTGTATAGCCGCGAGTGATCAGGAGTTCGCGGATAAAAGCGACAATCTCAGGCTCGTCATCGACGACGAGGATCCTCGAAAAGGAGGCTTGCACCACGGACATTCCGCCGGAATCCTAGATTGAGAACAGTTACAAACTGCAACAACGAAAACTAATGTCTTCCGAAGTAAAACACCAAGCCGGCCGAGGCTTCGCCGCTGTATAACGCCCCTCCCGCCGGGAATACGGTCGCGTTGGGATCGTTGGATTCACGGGCCAGGCCGAAGGAAGGATTGCGGCTTATAAAACCCTTCAGGTCCACTCGGACGCCGAGCCAGCTCTTGACCTTTGCCTTAAAACCGCCTCCATAGTTAACGGCGATTTCATTCGCGCTATTCATATCCGGAGCATTGCCTCGAAGCGGGTCGCGGACAATTGCCTTCGCGCTGTCGGTGAGCAGGAAAACGGCCCATCCGCCTCCCACGGTAAGAAATGGACGAATCCGGTGCGTCTCATCATCGCTGAGGTAATACAGCGCATTCATTCCAATGTTGAGATTCTCAGTGCCCAGTTTCATCGAAGTTGAAGGAGTCCCGAGCCGCGTGAACTGAGCGACGTTGGGTTCGTAGCTGAAAAACGCCTCCTCCGCCCAGTGCCCGCGGTTGTAAACGTTCACACGAAAGCCGCCTCCAAGTCCCTTGTTGAACTTGAAAGTTCCTGGGATGGAAGTAGGAGATTGCGGGAAGCTGATCTCAAAGTCCTTCGAGGAATGGATGACACCAAGGCCGAAGACGTTCACTTCCAGGTCCTCGCGCAACTGGGCATACGCAGCGCTCGAAAACATCATCAAAATGCCGACGACGATCAACGCGAATTTGAGCAATCGTTTCATAGTGAAACGTATTTGATGGCAGGGACAGAACCGGGCCAAGCAGAAAATTCAAAAAAGATAATCCTGTTCGGTATTGATATTCCGAAAGAGGGAAGCATTGAATCCGGCGTTAAGCAGTTCCTGTTCGGAAACCAGACGTGACGGAACGTTCTCGATGAGTGCGTGAACACTCAAATCGCGTGCTGCCAGCCGTCGCTGAACCTCCGGTAAAAGCCGGCGGTGGATTACGAGACACAACGGAAAATGGGACCCGATCTTGCACGCAGTCAGGGGACCGCTGGTCTGTTCGGCTTCGGATGTCAGGTATTGGAGAAATTTTTCGGTCAGCGATGGTAGGTCTACAGCGACCACGAGATTGGTATCCGTTGAGCTTGTCTCGAGCGCCGTCGCAATTCCCGACAATGGCCCGAGGCCCGGGACCCGGTCCGGCAATGGGTCGCGGCCGACCACATGAACTTTGTCTGCCACAGCCGAGATTAAATGAGTCATGTGATCCAACAATGTTCGGCCGTGCCAGTCCAATAAAGCTTTGTCGCGTCCCATCCTGGCGCTCTTGCCGCCCGCCAGGATGAAACCAGTCAGACCTGGGCGCGTTGACATATTCTCCGCGTATCTCTTAATATGACTGGGCGCGTTTTTCCGCTTGAAAACATTGTATTTATGAGGTGCGAGTCCTTGCCGAAAAAACTGACGAGTTATGCCCTGTGCCTGACAGTCTTCTTCCTTGTCTCGATTGCTCCACGACTATATGCCCAAAACAAGGCATTTATGTCGATCAATGATATCCGGCCAGGCATGAAGGGATATGGCAAGACTGTTTTTCAGGGAACGAAGATCGAGCAGTTCGACGTTGAAGTTCTGGGAGTTCTAAAGAACATCGCTCCGAAACAAGACATGATCCTTGCGCGTCTCTCGGGTGGACCCCTGGAACATACTGGAGTCATCGCGGGGATGAGCGGAAGCCCCGTGTTTGTTGACGGCAAAGTTATCGGCGCCGTTGCCTTCGCGTTTCCATTCGCCAAAGATCCAATTGCCGGTATCCAGCCGATCCAACAGATGCTCGATCTGCTCGATCTGCGGCCCGGCACGCAACCTTCGATTGCACGCGCCGCGGGAAGTCTGCCGACGGAATCGCCGGCGGCATTCGTGATGGATCAGTTCCAGAAGCTTGCGCAAGGCCGGCCTCTTTCTGAATTGCTGCTGCCGCAATCAATCCTTTCCAATTCCGTTCCCCCGGTCGGAAACGCACAGTCGCTGATGAAGATCGAAACGCCATTATTCATTTCCGGAGCATCGCCTGCCGCGCTTCGACAGTTCGCGCCGATATTCAGCGCATTTGGGTTCATGCCGGTCCAGGGAGGAGGCGGTGGAAGCGCAGCGAACCTCGGCGTTACTTCGACGCCGAAACTTGAACCCGGTTCTTCCGTAAATGTCGAATTGATTCGCGGAGACCTGAGCTGGAGTGCAAACGGTACGGTCACGTGGGTGGATGGGAACAAGGTCTACGCATTCGGTCACCCGAATCTTGCCGCCGGCCCGACGGATGTTCCGATGTCGGCGGGTTATGTGATCTCGCTTCTTCCAAACATTCAGAATTCTTTCAAGATGGCCGTTCCGCTCGAAGTTGTCGGTGCATTCCGGCAGGATCGTTCGACGGGCATTGGTGGATTGATCGGCGAACGCTCAAAGATGATTCCCGTCAATGTGAAGCTCACGACCGGCATCAACACGACGAACCAATACAGTTTCGAAGTGGCGGATGATCGTTTCCTCACGCCGGCTCTGATGAATTTCGTGGTGTTCAATTCGATAACGGCAAGCGAGCGAAGTCTAGGCGAACTGACCCTTGCGGTTAACGGCCAGATTCACCTTAAGGATCACGATACGATCAATATCGGAAACGTTTTCTCCGCTGACAACAACGGTGCGTTGATGGCTTCCAATGCCGCGGTAAGCCCCGTGCAATATCTCATGACCTCGGGTTATGACGGTGTTGTGATCCAGAAGGTCGATCTGGAAATCAAATCCGTGGATCGGAAAACAACCGCAGCTCTCGACAGCATCAGCGTCGATAAGAGCGAAATAAAACCGGGCGACACCGTAATGCTCACGGCGTTCCTGCGCGAGACCAATGGCGCCACTGTGGTGGAACGATACCCGTTGCAGATCCCGACAGGGTTGCCGGCGGGCGCTGTCCAATTGCTCGTCGGTGATGGCACGACCGTCACAAGCGGCGAGTTGCGACGTGGGCCTTCGAGCGTTCCATCGGGTTTGCAACAGGTCATCAATGAACTGAACAAGCTGCGTAAGAACGATCGAC
>Ga0114129_10003523_pt1 | contig 22022 bp, 16 predicted proteins | sample RhiMetdeltSRZDD1_FD_80071 | JGI IMG/M metagenome (GOLD analysis project Ga0114129, IMG submission 80071) | Populus rhizosphere microbial communities from Tennessee, USA - Rhizosphere MetaG P. deltoides SRZDD1 (version 2) (version 2) | ecosystem: Host-associated > Plants > Roots > Rhizosphere >... | reverse complement strand
TCCATAACCGCAAGATAGGGCGATCCGCTGGCAAGCATTCCCTCGACGCATGCAGACGCAAGGCCTCGCCGACCTATGCGCTGCAAACAACGAATACGACTGTCGTCCCTGCCCAACGCTCTCACCCTGTCCGCCGTACCGTCAGGAGAATCATCGTCTACGAAGATGACCTCCCATGAATAGCCCGCTAGACATTGCTTGAGTCTGCTGACCAATTCAATAACATTGTCACGCTCGTTAAACGTTGGCACGATAATCGAAAGTTCGGGGCCCGCGCGAGCCTCCATAATCACATCGAAACTGGCACAGTCTTCAGGCGTGGTCGATACTTGAAGCGGATTGGAGTTTTGCACTGCATCCTGGTCAACTTGTTTCATTATTATATCTTCTTTCATTGATATCAGGATAAAGGCTATCCAGAGCCACTTCACTTCTAGCCCCAGCGCTTACCGTGGCGTTCCATCATCCTGCAAATATACTTTCTCATATTTGGATGCTTGGTGTGAGTTGATAATTGAATGGAAAATACCTCCAGCCTCTAGAATTGTTCTATACTCTCCGGGATAAGGAGTAACTCTACAGCGTCCTCTATTTAACCTTCTGTCTCACGCCGTTTTCTGTAGCTTGCTACGGGCAGTATTCATTGCCACCCTGATCAGGGCACGGCGTGGCATCGTGCGCGCAGAAAATTATGAGGAAGCACAGGAGCCCAGAGAGGAAATAGTAGTAGTTGCAAAAGGCTTGGTCGCTGCTGAGAAACAGCAAAAGGGTGGTGAGAGAGGCGGCGAAGAAAAAACCGCGCATGCCATCACGAGCAAACAGCTTGAAGGTGACCAGGCTTGTGACGAGACCTACGCTGGCCGCCGGCCACTTATTGACGGTGATGCCAAAGGCGCGATAGAGCAGAGCAGGCACGGTCAACCCGTCGACGCGGAAGGGCGACTTGATTTGAAACATGACTGCGGATTGCCAAAAGCTATGGACGTCAAGCAGCACAAAGGGCGCCACTGTGAGCAAGGTGACAACGACGCACGTGACAATACGCGATAGGCGCCGTTCGAGCATCAGGCCATGCACCACAAAAAAGATGAGGTATTGTTTCAGGCTCAGCATGACTCCATACGCCGCCGCCCCCGCCAAGCTGTTGGGACATCGCTGATGCCACCACACAAACAGGGCGAGCATCATGGCAATGAGAGGCTCGGTCCAGGCCTGCTCAAGCGTAAATAGGCCGCGTGGATGAAACAGAAAGAGCAGCACCGCGAGCTCGGCAATGCTGCCTTGGCCCGCATGCCGTCCAAGCCACCACAATACGCCAACACAAACCGCTTCGGCCACCACATACCCATAGCGCACATCGCCGAAAGCGGCGTACGCCAACGTGTGCGCATACAAATTGGCCGGCAAGTAAGCATACCCCCAGAGGTGATAACCATAGTACCATCCACCTTTGCTGCCTTGATACACATCACTGACCGGCGTGGAGTACGGGTTGAGTCCGTGCAGGGCATGCTGTGCCGATTCTTGCAACATGGTGAAGACATCAATAATAGGTGCAGGTGAGCCCCAGGGGATGAGCACGCGCATCATGAACGCCAGCAGCACGCATCCAGCAAAGACCCAACGCGTGCTCGCGTGCGCGGCGCGTTTTTCTGCAGTATAACAAAATGTAACAAGCACAAACACAAGCGCGTTCACACCTATAAAAAGCTGTTCATATGTGGCGTGTTGTTCGTACATCAGCGCATGCCGCAGCATGCCGCTGATGATGAGGACAGCGAGCGCGATAACGAGCCTCCAGCGCCAAGCGCGGGGTGTGCCAAAGTCGCCTCGCCGCCACGCATCCACTGCCCCCACACCCAGTGCCGCTGCACCCACAAGTACCATCACTAAGGCGTCCGGAGTGTACGCGCCATTGTGACGCATTACGCCAAGAGCTATGCATACATATGCCAGAGTAAGCCAACTCGGCAAAATCATGAGGTGTGTCCTCAGGTTGAGCATCATGCCTCTCTGTATACGCAGAAGTGCTTTTTTTGATGACCCGTCACCGTTGAGTATACAAGCCAAACGAGAAGCACTACCGTCAGAAAATTTCGCACGTTCAGCAACACAATCGGAAGGGTTTGCAATGCTACAAGACGATCATACATGAACGGATAGATCACGATTGTCATCGCAAAAACAACAGCTACTAAAATAATCTGTCGCAGCCTTAAAAATGATGCAAGAGGTAACAGCCAACTTATGTACTGCGGCGAGAAAACCTTGCTCGTTACAATAAAGGTTAGCAGAGCTGATAGCAGAGAAAGCAAGAGATGCTCATTTGTGATCACACCATTTTCCTCGAATTCACATCTAAAGCAGTTTATCAACGTAATAAATACAACAGCAAATGTCAAAATTGATAAAGTTGGCAACCACGGTAGAACAGTATCAGCAATAGACGAAGTAATGTGCAATGCACCAAAATTATATTCTACAGTTACAGGACTGAATATTAATACATGTGCTGCCAAGGCAATGCCAGCAAGAACGCTCTCAATCTGCAATCCTCGTAACTGGTGATAACGCAGAAAGGAGAGTAGTTGGTCCATACCAATGGGTAGAAATGGCAGTAGTGTGAGACCGACAGATACAGTTACTCCGACAAAGACTCCGAGAAGCGATCGATAGTTCCTACTCACCAAATAATATATACTCAATATTGGCAGCAAAACGATGGGGAAAAGTTTTGCAGCAACCCCTAACCCAAGCCAAACACCTGACCGCGTTGGATGACCACCAATGGCCTCCATCACTGCAACACCCATCAGTAACGTAGGAAACAGGTCATAGCGTCCAAGGAGTAAAGGGGCGATGATCATCGAGAGCAGACCGTAAACCGCGAGAACTCTCAGACAATGAGGCCACGGCTGAAAATACGAGGCAATTCGCATAATCGTCAGCCCAAGCAGCATGCTCATCAGGACATTTTCAAGCATGAAAAGCCATGCATAATCACTTGGATTAACTACACGCCCCAGCTTGATTAGATGCGGTAAAATGATCGGCAACAACGCCAAGGGCGGATACTCAAATGCAAAGTCCCGATAGGGCATCTGCCCCTGTATGAGATTAAGTGAGACCCTGTAGTAGAGGGCATTCGTAGAGGGCCTAGTATGACCGTACTTTTCCAATCGCTGCCATTGCAAATAACCGAGGAGCAACAACACCAAGCAATATATTGATAGAAAACCAATGATTGTAGTGTACCGACTAAAGCGCGATCGTACATCAATGATTTTCTGGAAAATTCCGATCATACTGCACTGCCTTACGTTGAGGTGATGTTACCTTCTCAGACTGTGATTGCAGGCAATTGCCCGAAATCTTAAAGGCGTGTAGTATCTCTAGCCATGAATCAATGATGTGCGGCTGCATCCAGGCGCACTAAGTGCGCGGTATGTACCCAGAGAAAAAACAGGACTAATAATACAGTGCTATTGATAGAGACGAGCACCAGCCAAAGACCGCTTGCTGGCTGTACGAAGGGGACAATCGAGTGTGTCGATGCATAATTGAGTGCTAGAATGGTCAAAAGACCTACCGATAAACCATAACGGTAAGAAGAATAAAATGCGGGCGGGAATCTGTGATATACAAGCCCAATAAAGGGTAACGTCAGCAGTAAAAGATCGTATGCCTGATGGTGCACGCTAAGAAGCGTGGCAAGGCATACTATTCCTATTGATAATGCTTGGAATCTCTCATCATCAGGTCTACCTGTGGGGCGCAAGGTCCAGCTGGCAACACCAAGCATTAAGATGAGAAGAGCCAATTGGACAATGTGGTCTAAAGATCTACCTATAAAATGGCTGATAAATGTGTTTGTATCAATTGCAATAATACTCAAGGCAGGGTTTACTACAATATCACTTTGCCAAACATGATAGTTTCCTATCAGCCCTTGTAAGAAATGTTCAATTCCTCCAGCACGATATATCAGAGCTGTAAGCAGGAACAAATTAATCGGTATCGTGATGCCAGCGCTATATAAAACTGGCCGTACATATCCCTGCGCTACCATGAGCGTAGCTAGTGGAATGCCAAAGGTTGGCTTTATCATACTTACTGCGATACCAATTGCACTTGTTATTGCGGAGTATCTAGAAAAATGAAGAGCTACATAGCTGGCTAACACAACCTGTAACGTAGGCTGTCCAAGCAGCAAATTCCAATGTCCTGGGCGGCTGAGTAGAAGCAAACCTCCAAGGAAAAATACATGAGTAAGCGTGACATTGATCTTACTGAAATACAGGCATATAAAGACTAACAGAAATGTCAAAACCACAGTAAGGGCAAAATATGCTGTAGAAGCCGTCTGCGCCGACAATAATCCTATAGGCAGATGTACAAGCAATACTGCTGGCAGGTAGAGTGGAAATGGATGAGTCACTGGATATAGCACCAGAAATCTCTGCGTGTCATAAGGATTTTCGCCTCTGAGAAAAGCAACGACCGGGTAGTAGACTACGTCCCAAAAATCGCTCATGGCCCACGTTGCTTTGACTCTAAATATCTCAGAAATATCAGTTAAACGAAAGAGTACTAGACCTAGTCCGGCAAAGACAACAAGAGGCGTAATGAGCGTCATCCGCTTTGCTTGTACCACGCCTGTCATTCATCACCTCTCTGTGCTGTAATCTGAGACATTCATGACGAGGGCTCGAGATCTCGAGGCCTCTCCAGACGTACGACATATCTAGTAGGCATAAGTGTAGGACAGTCGAGCCAACTCAACATGGCACGGTGAGCAACCGAGCGGCAGTCTGTTCTATTAGCTGTATCGTCTGGTTGGCATTCAGGGTCCCATGGAGAATGGGTGCCGAGTTCACAATGTGGACGCCAGGCATTTTCCTTTCTCATGCCAATGCGACGGCCGCATACATGCGTGCAATCATCGCCCAGATGAAGGCAGCCGGAGTCTCAGGCAGGATAGAGCCCTTCTCCACGACTAATTTTTGAGGCGCCATTCGTAAACAGTGTCTAATCATCGTCAAACGGGTAAGGTATTGAACCAGCCACGTCATCTCAATCTATCTATATCCGCGCAGTAAGCCAAGCCGCGATTCCACCACGGGCGGGATGCAAGGAGATTGGCAATGAACTGAGCCGAGAGCGCAATCAGCAAAAAATCGGCGGGCAGGCGATATCGAATCCGAGTGAAAAACACGGCGGAGAAGCACACATCACCGATATACAGGAGAATGAGCAACCATTCAAATTTGGACAAAGAGAGGTATTTAGCGCTGACAATGCGCAAGATGGCAAGAGAGAGCAAGGGATAATATGTGAGTAGCATCACAAGATTATGTATGGATGATTCCTCTCCCTTTGTTTCTAAGTTGTTGTAATAGTTGAAATAATTGATAGCCTTGGCAAGATACAACTGTACCGCTCGTCTTGGATTTTTTCGGATAAATTCAATGGCCTTTGATCTGTAGTAAGTATCACGCTGCAATTCGTTCAGCGTTGCTGCCTCATTAGTGTACTTCACAATATCGGTAGTGATACCAGAATTGGCTGTAGTGTTCTCAGAATTTCCTGCGAGCAACATGATTCCGGCATTCGTGGAGATAAATACGAATGATCTAAACACAAAATAATTTCTCACGGACCATAGGCTGACGGTCAGCAATGCTATGGTGAGAATGGTAATGGCGTATTTCAGCTTGCGTACTGCGATTACGGTCCAGATACAAATGATAAGCAGTGAGAAAACAAAGGCTGGAATAGCAAGAAGGAGCAATCCGAACAAGAACCCAATGATCACATATGGTCTAGTTGATAAAGTGAGTTTGTGATCTATCGAATTTGGATGATATGTCGTGGCATATGAAAGGACACACAGGATCAGCAGAAAAATAAACGCTCCGAAAGTTTGTGGGAATAAAGTGCCGGCTGTATAGAAAAAGACTGGATAACATACAATCAGAGCGGCGCCAATTGCACCGGCCAGATCGGTAAACTGCTCACGGAGAATGAGGTATATCAAAAGGATACATCCGCCAAATAGGACGAAGTTGAATGCTCGAAGTTGAACAATCTCTGCACCTATCCTCAACAACAGCGATAGCAGAAAGGCATAAGCCGGAGGGCGCGTTGCAGTAGGCTGCTCTCCGTTGAGTGTGAACTCCCCTCTGGTGACAAGATGAAGGGCTAAGGAATAATAGTCCTCCTCATCCTGATAACGCAGGTTGCTGCTAAGCCAGTACGAATAAACCAACCCAGCAAGAATCACCAAAGCAATGAGCGTTAAAACAACATGGCGAGCCTGAGTTTGAAGAGCATTTATCGTGCGAAGCCGTAGTCTCGCCAAGGCTTGAGTATTATGCATTATGCCGCCCCAAGAAGGTGTGAAGCCAACTCGTAGAGCTGATCCGGTCTCAAAGCGATGCAGTAGACAGAGTTGGTATACCAAGGTCGAACCCAGCACAAAGTAGGCTATGCCAAGGTGTTTTTGCACTGACCATTGAAGCACTCAATCGCCCGATATCGCATAGGAATACGGAGTTACCTCCTTGTTTACCGATCAGTGTACGGACTCTAGTTGTAGGGGTGAGCCCCCGACCATTCCCAGCGCCAAGAATCCACTTGTGTCGTCGCCGGCAGTCTATGGTGCTTGCGCCAGAACAATCTCCTATAACCACACATGCGTCATAGAGCTTGTAACCAGCTCACAGCGGAGTGGCCGCGAGGAGCAAGATCAAGACAAGGCTCACTCCAATTAACCTTGACGTCCAATCCCGCGCCGCATAAATAATCGGATCGTCATGCATCTGTCCTCGCACTGTTGCCAGCCAAATATGACATTCCCAAAAAAGCACTGATGGAACTATGAACCAAAGTAACGCCGGTCGAACATAGCGGCTCGCAATTTCAGGGCTTTGTACATAGAGTGCGAGTACCAGGGCCGCGACAAAACTCGCGCTCACACCCATGAATTGCAAGATCGTCAGGTCATCCTGGGTATAGCCACGACGGGCAATCGCCTGGACTTTATTCTGTCGCAGCATGAGCTCCGATACTCGCTTGACAATCGCCAAGCTAAAGAAGAAAAAACTGGAAAAAGCTAAGAGCCAGAGCGACACCCTATGCCCGGTTACCTCACCACCTGCGAAGACACGAAGCGTATAAAGGATGGCCAAAACAAACACGTCGACGAGGGGAAGCGCTTTCAACCACAGGGAATATGCGAGTGATAAGAGCGCATAAAGTAGCACAATCCAGCCTGCCCCGCTGGCAATAGCCAAACCACTCCCCCCTAGGAATAGCACAGGCATGAAAACTAAACCGGTAGTAATTGGTAAGGCTCCTCTTGCAAAAGGTCGGGCTTTTTTTCGTGGATGTTGCCGGTCCGCAGCAAGGTCAGTCAAATCGTTCAGGAAGTAGAGGCTAGAGGCAACCGCACAAAACGCGAGGAACAGCACAAAGGCATGCAGCCATGCTGTCATGTCCATCAACGCGTTGGCCGTTATGATGGGCACGAAGACCAGACAGTTTTTCACCCACTGGTAGGGGCGCAGGGCCTCGAGTAATGCACGTCCCAAGGCCTGTCGTCTCTCAACTTGGAGATCGACTGGGACAAGGGCCGCAGTAGTTCTAGCGACCGCCGGGGAGACGTTGACTAGAATGGCACTGGCGGCTTCGCGCCACACTGCAAGGTCGGTGTGGTCGTTACCAGCATAGACGAAACCGCGTGAACCAAAGCGTTCAACGAGCACTTTTGCCTTTTCAGCGCCTCGGAGGTTACGTCTTCCGTCAGAAGCTATGACTTCGTCGAATAAACCGAGATGGGCGCTGACCTTTTCGGCTAAACTCTGATCGGCTGCGGTAACAAGAATCAAGCGTTGACCAGCCTGCTTCTGTGCGTGGAGGTAAGCGAGTAGTGATTCATTATAGGGCAACAAGGCGGGATCGAGATTGGCTCGACGCGCCAGCTCTTGCTTTAGCCTGGCCTTGCCAGCCCTGAGCCACACGGGGAGCGCCGACAGGGCGTTTGGACGACCCAATGTCGCCAAGAACGTTTCATGAAGGGTGTTCGTGTTGACCAAGGTGCCATCCAGGTCGACACACACTGGAATCGTATACACTGCGTGCTTAGGCAACTGTCTCTCCTGTCGCAAGTTCACGTCCTACATCACGGCTAAAAGCAGGGCAATCCCTGTAACCGATGTGTAGCAAGGGCCATGCAAAATGGTCTGACCCCCGGTGAGAGCTAGCATAACAGCGGGTGCTTTGTGATCACCTAGATGTCTGTTGCGTAAATGCACCCCAGTTCCCTGGGAGCGCAGGTGTCTTGCCTGCTCAGGAACGGGCTGGAAGCCCGTACTCCCAGGAAGCCATACACTGGTGCAGGACTTATGAGATGGGCATCTCGTAGGGGCCGGAACAGGTAAGTCAACTCAACCTAGCACAGTGAGCAACCGCGCAGCAGTCTGCTCGGCAAGCCCTATTGTCTCGTTAGCATTCAGGGTACCATTGAGAATGTGCGCAGAGTTCACAATGTAGACGCCAGGGATGGACGTTGCCATGGGTGGGAGCCGTGTGGAATAATGCAGGGTTGGAATGGCAAACACGTACCGCACCCGCGAGAGGCGAAAGCATAGGACCTGGTCAGGACGAAAATGGGGATACATGTGTCCGAGTGCTTCCAGGAATCGCGCTTCGATCTCCTGGTCGGAGAGGCCCCAGGCCGGATCATCCGGGGTGACGTATTTGGGCAGATAGACGAGGGCCTTGCCACCAAAGTGGACACGATCAACCAGGGTTGACATGTCAATCACCGCCGTAAAGGGCACCCAACTGTCGGTAATATTTGTCACATAGAAGGGCGCCAAAGGCTGTTGCAACAGGACAGAGGCACAGAGAATGCCTTGGTATTGGATGCCTTGTAGCCTGCTCGCTTCGTTCGCCGAGAGTCCCGGACAGACCTGGGCAGCAATGGGACTAGGTAGCGTCAGCACGACCTGGTCAAATGTCTTCTGCTGCCCGTTTGTAAACAACACACTGATCCTGCCATGGTCGGTTGGCGCCACGCGCTGCACCATGTGGCGCACTTTGATATGCACGTGTGCAGCGCTCAATACGGCCGCAAAGGCTGCCAAAATGCACCCATACCCACCGGGGACATAGCCAAACATTTCTTTTTTCATACCGCTGCGACGGGCCGCGTACATGCGTGCAATGGTCGCCCAGATGAAGGCAGCCGACGTCTGGGTATAGCTTTCCCCAAGTTTGGCACGCAACAGGGGGAGCCAGAGCTGCTCGAAAGTACGGCGTCCTGACCAGCGTTGGAGCCAGTCTGTCACAGGAATGCGCTCGAGTTTCCGCCAATTTTTCACTCGTGAGGCATACACAATGGTGGCGCCCAGGCGCAACTTATCAAGAAGACCCAAGGGGGGAAAACGGAGAAACTCCAGGGTGTTGGACATCGAATATAGCTTGCCGTTGGTGTAGAAACCCGTACGTGTCTCGACCCATTGGATCTCTTTTTCCAATCCCAGTTCTGCCAGCAGGGAGCGGAGAGCAGTGTCGGTGAACGCAATGACATGGTAATGCCGATCCCACACCACATCTCCCAGATGCCAGGCACTGGCCAACCCGCCAAGCTGGTCAGCCGCTTCGAACAACGTGACGTGCTGCCCCTGCTGGGCCAGACGATGTGCCAGCGTCATGCCAAGTATGCCACCACCCACAATACCCCAACGTACTGCTGTGGGCGCCATATGCAACACTCCTCAGAGGGGAGGGGTCAGTTCTGTCACTACACCGTCATGCACGGCATATTGCAGCCCACAGGCTGCACAGCATATCTGGTCACAATCCATCGCGCCAGGTATGGGGAAACGCTGTAGCAATTGCCCACAGCGGCACACACAACCCACAGAGACCGCCGGATGTCCAACGGCTAGATGAAAGTCCGGTACCGACTTAGTCACTAGTGTGCCCATACCAATCATGGCGAAACGGCCGATCACGAGGTCGCTCCCAATGGTGCTGCCTGCTCCAATTGTGGCGCCTTCCCGTACCAGAGTAGACTGCGTATGCTCATCGGGCGCAGACGACCGGAGTTGGCGCAAATCTGGAGTTGTCGCCCGTGGGAGTTTATCATTGGTAAAAATAGTCCCTGCGCTGATCATCACGCCATCTTCGATGGTAACGGCGTGGCAAATATATACAAATGCATTGATCTTGACGCGATTGCCAATGCGCACATCGTAAGCAATGTACGTCTTTTCGCCAACAATGCACTGCTCACCGAGCTGAGCTCCGTGCCGGATGTGGACATTGTCCCAAATAGACGTGCCGGAGCCGATGCTCACTCCCTCTTCAATAATGGCCGTGGGATGGATGCGCGCCGTCACGCCGAGACCCTTGTCGGCCTGGCTAGAGAACCATTCATGCTCCAGTCATGACCCAGCTCGCACTCAATCGCGGTCCAATGGTTGTGCCGTAGTGCGGTGTAGGCCGCCTCAATGACGGCCACGGACGCAATCGCATCTTCAGCGGTGATCAGCAGCATGTCCTCGCCCTGTATCGCCCGGGCAAAATTGGTAAGCTGTCGACAGAACGCTTGTAGCTTATCGTAACCTTGCCCAAACACTACCCACTCTCGACTGCCGGACTGTAGATACTTGGACTCTTTCCAGCCTACTACCACAGTGCCATGCGACCCGTAAATATTGAGATAACTCTCCTGTTCCTTGTCGATACTCCATGACAAATCGATGCTGCCCAGCACGTCGTTAACGCTATGGACAAAAATGCGCACTGTCTCCTCGACGGGCAGTCTTTGACTGCGCTTGCCTTCTATCACTTGCACATCGGCCAGCGGCCCAAGAAAATACCGCATGAGATCCACAGAGTGCGGGCCGTTATCGATCAACACGCCTCCACCACTGATGCTCGCATCAGCGTTCCAACGCGGGGCCATATCCACGCGAGAGGTAAAGGCATTTTCAAACAAAACGATTTCTCCCAAGATGCCCGACATCACAATGCTCTTGGCCTGCACCACATCCTCGACATAGCGAAACTTCGACGCCATGGTCAGGTGGACTCCTGCTTCTTGTGCGGCTGCGACCATGGCTTGTGCGCTTGCCAGATCGATGCTCAGGGGCTTTTCGCACAGGACATGGATCCGCCGCTGGAGCACATGCAGACAGATTTCCGTATGGGTTACAGGCGGTGTGCAAACCACCACGGCGTGAAGCGGTACGTCGTCGAGCATCGCGAGATAGGAAGCATAGCTCTGGCAGCCAAAGCCTTCCGCCAGTGCTTGCGCTGCCTCCTCACGGATGTCAGCCACAGCTACCAACTGCAGTTCCTGGCACTGCGCAAACGCTTGGGCATAGGTATAGGCAATGCGTCCAGCCCCAATCATGCCGCAGGTGAGTTTTTCCCTCATCACAATGTCCTCTCTGACAATTGGGCTAACGCCTCCCGAATGGCTTCCGCAATGTAGTGCACATGAGTTGCGGTGTAGCTTTCATTCCAGGGCAAGACCAGGACCTCATCGAGTGCCTCAAAGGTGCCAGGGAAGCGGGTGCGGTCGTAATCCACCGCCTCTGGACGGGCCAGCGTAAAAGGATAGCGGCTCTTCCCGAACGTGCGCTGTTGCTGGAACACCTCACACATGAAGGCGGGCTTCTGGATATAGCGTGGTGTAGCGCTAATATCCTTGTCTTTGAGAAGTTGCGCCAATGCCGTGGCGCCACCACGTACCTGCCGGGCGTCCACCCGCAGGCAATATTTCCAGTAGACATGTATGCCACGTGCAGTCACTTGCGGGGGGGTAACACCTACCAGACCCTGGAGCTGCTCACTTAACTGTGTTGCCAGGGCCATGCGGTGCTCTACGACCATACCTAACTTCGGTAACTGTGCCACGGCTACAGCGCCTTGCAACTCACTCATTCGGGAATTCAGAGCCAAGAAATAGTGGTCTGGTTGGGGATCGCCATACCCCCAGGCCTTGTTGATAAAGAGAAACATCCGACGGGCCAGCGCGGCATCATTGGTCACTACTAGCCCGCCTTCGCCAGTGGTAATATGCTTGCCTTGTTGCAAACTAAAACATCCAATAGTTCCAATAGTCCCTAAAAATGCTCCATCATAGCGAGCCAGAAAGGCTTGCGCACAATCCTCGATCACCGGAATGTTATGAGCCCGCGCTAGCGCCATGATGTCACCCATATCACAGGGATTTCCGAACAGATGGGTGACAATGATCGCCTTTGTTCGCTGGCTCAGACAGGGGCTAATGGTTGCCGCTGTGAGGTTATAGGTCTGGGGGGCGACATCGGCAAATACTGGAATTGCCCCCTGATATAAAATTGGCGTCAGTGCACCCATATCGGTAATCGGCGAGGTAATAATCTCGTCGCCAGGTTCCGGATCCAACGCAGCAACTGCTGTATGGATGGCGCTGGTGCCTGACGAACAGGCATGCGCATGGTTGACCCCGAGCGTAAGGGCAAATGCCTCTTCAAGCCTTTTGACGTACGTGCCCTTGGTGCTGGTAAGCGTCCCGCTACGGATAACGTCGGCAAGGAGGGCAAGTTCCTCCTCCCCCAGAGTGCGACCAGAAGCTGCTTGATCGGATGGTAGTATCATACTGTTCCCTTCTTTCCCCAGTTCAAGTCATGACGGGACAAAACGCGTGCCACCAGCAACCGACCAAGGAGCCGGAGGTGGCTGCCCACGGTCCGCAGCATTTTCATCTTCGACCGTCCCAGCATACGGACTTCGAGTGTGGTGGGATACTCAACAATCTTTGTTCCCTGCAGATCGAGCCTGCACAGCAGCTCCACAATGCCGAGGAACCCGTCTGCTATACCGTCAAGTCCAATGACGGCACGTCGTCGATAGACGCGAAAACAGCTCGTATAGGTCGCAAGTTGATTATGGAGCACTTGTCGATAGAGCCATGAAGCGGTCTTTGAAACCAGCAGTCGCCAGGACGGCACGTTCTGTACCTGCCCCTGTACGTGATAGGGAGAGGCAGTGACGAGGTCTACCCCTTCGGTCAGCAGAGGAATCATATATTGGAGGTCGTGCGGATCATAGGTGCAATCGCAATCAATGGAACATACAATCTCCGTCGTGGCATGGCGCATACCGGTCAGAATAGCCGCCGCAATCCCACGGTTCTGCGGATGCCGTAGCACCGTGCAGTTTGCCTGTCCCCCAAAAACACGTTGCAAGGCATCATAGGTCCCATCAGTACTACCGTCGTCCACGAAGATCAAACGCAGCCCGTACTTGCTAGCAAGAGCTGTCTGGACACTCGCGAGAGTCTTTGCCAGGTACGGCAGCGTCGGTGCTTCGTTAAAGCAGGGCACCACAATGCTCACGGGGAGCTGGACCACTGGTGGCTGCAGACCGTCCGACGCTGACGGCGTTGGGAGTGGTGTATGACTCTGCGTTAGGTGCAACGCTACCTCGCGACAACTGTCCGCCGCAGGCGTAGAAGATGCCCCTGCCATACTCTGCGCTGGAAAGCTCTGCTGTAGATATGTAGCAATGCTGGTAAAACGATATTCCGTAAAATAGTACTCAAGAACCTTGAGCATTTTATCGAGGTTACGATAGTGCCGCACTCGCTGCACGAGAGAAGCTGCAGTAATGCGTGGTTGCTCAGGGTCAAGCTCCCACACATGAAAGTACATCACAAACGGCATGTTATATGTCCGATGCCAGTGCTGTATGGCGCGCTTCAGCCATGGATGTGGCAGTTGGCGAAAATAATTCCCCCCGGCAATTGGCACTTGCCATCCTAGCAGTTGCCAGCTCGACGTAGGAAACTCCCAGAGCGGCTTCCCCTCAAAGGTGTGTAGATGCACAAACCGGTAGGCAGGTTCTGCCCCAAAAGAGCGCCATAGGGGTCTGATGCTCGAATCGTATACATACCCTTCGTCTGCAAGGACCTGGAGCATCCACTGTTCTGCCGGATGGAGCCACTGGTAACGATAACCGAGTATGCGTGTACCGCTGGCACGTTCCAGCACTTCCCGCGTCCGGACTAGATCGTCGCGAAATTCGGCCTGGGTCATGGCAATAATAGGTTTATGATGGTACCGTTGGCTGGCCACTTCATGGCCCCGGCTTACCACCTCCTTGACAAGCTCCGGTAGGTTCTCAGCCACCCACCCGCGCACAAAAAACGAGGCGGTGAGACCAAACTGGCTCAGCAAGTCAAGAGCCTTGCGGGTGTTCTGTTCCACACGCGTTTCGAAGCGAGGCCAGTGACGCCCCTGAATCACCTTATGGAAGGTATCAACCTGGAAATAGTCCTCCAGCGCAATAGTCAAGAGGTGCTGCTTTGGTGTATTTGGCATAGTAGTTTGGATGGCCTGTGCCTCTGCTAACTAGGTGAGGAGGCTGTCTTGTGGGGGAAATATGGCCAGGGCGTCTTCGTAGCAAGCACCTGCGCCAGAGCTTGCGCAATACGTCTGCCACTGTCTCCGCATCCAAATGGATTTGCGCGCCGTTGCACAATCGTGGCCCAGCTCTCGTCAACATACGCTTCTTCGAGCATGGCCCCCAGGCGCTCCGGAGTCCCTCCAACCAGGCGGGCAACGCCCACCTCCAGCGCTTCTGGCCGCTCGGTATTCTCCCGTAGCACCAGCAGCGGTTTGCCGAGAGTCGGTGCTTCTTCCTGTACCCCGCCAGAATCGGACACAATAAGCCAGGCATGTGACAGCAAGACCAGGAAATCCTGGTAGTTCAGAGGTGGCATCAGGCAAATGCGCGGATGCCCAGGCAGAATCGCCTGGGCGGGACTGGCTACGGCAGGATTGGGATGCACCGGAAAGAGCAAGGCCACATCGGCATGCCGTTCGACAAAGCGGCGCAACACACACAGATTCTCGGCAATAGGCTGACCAAAACTCTCCCGCCGGTGTGTGGTTAACACAATGCGTTTGAGCCCTTGTGTGGCCTCGAACAGGGCGGCCATGGACGGCGTAATAACGAGGGCCTTCAGCATATGCTGCAGCGCGTCAATCACCGGGTTCCCGGTTACAAAGATCTGCTCCTCGGCAATACCTTCAGCCAGCAGAGTGTCACAATTGCGCTGCGTCGCCGCAAAGTGGTAGGTCGCTAGACGCGTAATCAAGCGTCGATTCATCTCTTCTGGATACGGACTGTGCGGATTCCCAGAGCGCAGCCCAGCTTCCACATGCCCCACAGGAATCTGCTGATGAAATCCGGCCAAGGCTCCCGCCAGAGCGGTGGTGGTATCCCCCTGCACCAACACGAGGTCGGGCTGTTCCTGCCCCAGGATAGGTTCCAGCGCGGCAAGCACACGTGCACACACACGATTCGGTGTCTGTCCTGGCTCCATGAGCTGCAGATCGTAATCGAGGCGGATACCAAACTGCGTGATAAACGGATAGAGGAGGTCAGTGTGTTGGGCTGAGGTAATGTTGATGGTGCGGAAGCCAGTGGCTTCGAGCTGCTGGATCACAGGCGCCAGTTTGATGACTTCAGGCCGCGTTCCAAATAGTGTTAGAATCTTTGTGACCAAGATTTTTCACAATCCGTGTGTATAAGCGGGAGCAATATGTGATCGACTATTGTGTTACCTATCCTGATACGCCCGGCGCAAAGATCTATGGTGCAACTACCCGAGGTGGGATGAGTTCCATCACGGGCGTTGAGGGATATGACCGAAATTTTCCAACAAAATTTGTACTATTCTCTTGGCAGCATGCCCATCCCACAGTTCTGGAACAGGATATGGCATGCGAGGCTGGGATAAAATCTCTAAGGCTTTTGCGATAATCTGCTCTCTTGCAACCCCAACAAGCGTATTGGTTCCGCCAGTAACAGTCACTGGCCGCTCCGTATTCTCTCGTAAAGAAAGACAGGGAACGCCTAATATAGTCGTCTCTTCTTGTATACCACCAGAGTCTGTCAGGACAAGCTTGGCTTCGGCCATAAGCTTGAGAAAGTCGAGATAGCCGAGAGGCTCATACAAATACATCCCTCTAGACAGAGTTCCATTCGTTGGCTGTGTAAAATAGTGCATGAGGTGAAATGCACCTATCTTCTCCCGCGTCCGTGGATGGCAGGGGAAGAGAATTGGCAAACGCTGGGCAAGGGCAGAGAGGGCACTGAGAATTGCCTCCAGGGTAGGCGGGCAATCGACATTGCTAGGGCGATGCAAGGTCACCAGCCCATAGGTTTGCTCTTGGACCCGCAGCTGTGTAAGAATCTGGGAACGCGCTGCCTTGTCTCTGTGTTTGAGCAGAGTGTCAATCATCACATTACCAACGAAATGAATTTTCTCTGCAGGAATGCCTTCCCGTAAGAGATTCTCGTTGGCAGTCTTTTCTGTTGTAAACAAGTACTCCGCAATAGCATCTGTCAAGAGTCGATTAATCTCTTCGGGCATAGAGCGATCGAAGCTGCGTAAACCCGCCTCTACATGCGCCACAGGAATGCCCAATTTAACCGAGGTCAGGGCACAGGCGATCGTGGAGTTGACATCACCCACCACGAGCACAAGATCTGGTTTTTCCTCCAGCAAGACTTTCTCGAAGCGCTGCATGATAAGGGCTGTCTGCACCGCGTGTGATGCTGAGCCCACCTCTAAGTTGAGGTCTGGTGCGGGAATTGCTAATTCCTGGAAAAACAGCGTTGACATCGCCGCATCATAATGCTGCCCAGTATGCACGAGCAGCGCTCGGAGCTCTGAATGACGCGACATTTCCTCAAGCAAGGGAGCAATCTTCATGAAGTTGGGTCTTGCTCCCACAACATTAACGATTTTCATAACCCTGGCCTATTGGCTGAGCGGTCTAGTTATCCTAGAAGACGACTTATACCCACCTATAGGGACACCACCGAAAATTGTGACAAAATCGTTTTACGCCTTACCTGTTAGCCTGGAAAACGTGCTCATAGGCGTGGAGCAAGGTTGGGATCGAGTTGTCCCATAACAAGGCCGAGCGCACACGTGTCTTGCCATACGCGCTCATACGCCGCCGGCCGTCTTCGTCTAACAGGAGGCTTTCGATCGTATCAGCCATGGCCTCCTCAGAGTTCGGGATCACATAGGCTGCGCTATCTTGAGCCGAATAGCGATTTTCCTTCAGATCAAAGGCGACGATGGGGCATCCGAAAAACATATACTCCATGATCTTGTTCATGGTGGATTTGTCCGACCACGTAGTTTTGGGATCAGGATCGACCGCAATATCGGTAGTTGAGAGGTAGCGGCAGATATCGTCATTGGAGGTATAGCCGGTGAAGAGACAATGGCGGCTGACACCAAGCGCCTGGGCATAACGCATCAGCGTGGGCTGTGCCGGCCCACTGCCCATGAAGACGAACAGGATATCATCGCGACCGCGGTCGACACAGAGTATTTTGACCACCCGAATGAGTACATCTACGCCGTCCTGTTCACACATTTTCCCTAAGTAGCTACACAAGAACCGGCGTCCTAACCGGAGAGCAGGCTCTGGCTCGCGCGTCTGCAGGCGCTTCGTATCGGGTCCAGAACGCACAATAAAGGCACGCTGCACCGGCACACCGCCGCGCCCACAGGCAATCTCCCTATACGAGTGATTTGTGCTAATGACGGCATCAGCGGTGCGAAAAGACATTTTCTCCAGCCAGAGCAAGGCGCGGTAGAGCAGCCCACCTTGCTTCTTATATTTAGCCTCATACATTTCCGGCGACAGATCGTGATGATCGAACACAAATTTCTTGCCGCCCAAGCGCCAGAGAAAGCCAAGAAGCCAGTAGGTTTCCGGTGGATTGCACGCATGGATGACGTCAAAGCCACGGCCGCGCCAGTGTACCCAGCACGACAGCAGCGCCGCCCAGGCAAAGCACCAGGCAAACTCGAGCACATAGCTCAACACCCCATAGGCTTCAAATGGTAGGCCGTAACGGTATATATCGATCTCTTCCAGATATTCATAGGACTTGGTGCAGTCGGCTCCTTTAGGGCAGATCACCGAGACTGTATATCCCGCACGGCTAAGTGTGGTGGCCTCGAGCCAGGTGCGCCGATCATAGGGCACGGGCAGGTCCTGCACAATGATCAACACCCGGCGGTGGCCAGACCGGTGGGAACTCGGGCTCACTGACACTGTCTGCGGCGGAGATAGAGGTGCGGGATGCATCATCATCTCATCCTCTCATGGTGGGCTTAGCTGCGCTAGGGCCTATGCCGCCTGGCTCGTGTCCACTCAGTGCTGCCTCTAAATGCAGAATACTCACGTGAGGCGGCACCTGTAGTAGCGCCTCGGCGTACTGGGGACACTGCCGGCACACTACGACCACGTCACTCTCCTGGAGAACCCGGTCGATATTGGCAGTCAACAACTCTGCCAGGTGAGGAATCTCTTGCTCCACAAATTCCTTATTAGTGCCAATGAGGCGGTCAAGCGAGACATTTTCATCGTACAAGAGCAAACGGTAACCTTTGCCAATGAGGCGCTCGACCAGTTCTACGGTAGGGCTTTCCCGCAGATCATCGGTGCCAGCCTTGAACGTCAAGCCCAAAAAACCGATGGTTTGCGCCTTCCCTTTGACTGCTTGCGTTACGAGCTGGTAGGCAAGTTCGATCTGCAGATCGTTTGACACTGCCAGGCTCTCGAGTTGTGGCACATGCACATTGCTCAGCCGCGCCTTCCACACGAGCGCCCGCAGGTCCTTAGGCAAACACGAGCCTCCATAGGCAAACCCCGGCTGGAGATAGGCCTGCGAGATGTTGAGCGACGTATCCTGACAGAGCAATTCCATGACCTTGGCGCCATCGATATTCCACGACTGCGACAAGCGCCCGATTTCATTGGCAAAGGTAATTTTGGTGGCGTGAAAGGCGTTGCAGGCATATTTCACCAACTCTGCCTCTGCGACATCGAGGATACAGATGGGAGTGGGGAGAAAGCTGTATAGCGCCTGTAAGGCTGCGGCGGCGACGGGATCCGTGGTCCCAATGACAGTATACGGCGGGGCATAGAAATCCTGCACGGCGGTGCCTTCGCGCAGAAACTCCGGATTGTACGCTACATGCACCCCTTGGCCGAGCACTCGGCCTGAGTGGGTGGCGAGTAATTGCCCCAGGTGTTGGGTACTGCCAGGCAGCATGGTGCTGCGAAACACCACGGTGTGCGGCGCTGACGTATAGTTTCGGAGGGCTGTGCCGATGTGTTTGCAGACCTGTTCGACTTGCGTCAGATCGAGCGCGCCATGCACGGTGCTTGGCGTCCCAACGCAGATGAGGCTCAGTTCACTCTGGCAGACGGCCTCCGTAGGGTCTACAGTCGCCCTGAGCCGTCCGTAGCGCACCTGCTCCGCAAGGCGCTCCTCGACATAGGCCTCGATGATGGGAGACTTCCCCGCCTTGAGCATTTGGACTTTGGTGGGGTTGATATCGACGCCCCAGATTTCATGCCCTTCATGGGCAAGGCATACCGCACTGACCAAGCCGACATAGCCTAAGCCGAAAATACTAATCTTCATCGCCGTCGCCTTCATCTTATGTCCAACCACTTCCCGCCAGAGAGGATTCGTGAGGATGGATCGATCATCGTCTGAGTGCCTACGCGTCCCAGCGGTCATGCGTCAAATGTATGCATCACCTTCTGGTCTTACCCGATAGCAATATCTTTGTCGCGGAACGGAATGACGTCATAAAGACAGCGCACGGCTCTCGCACAACTCCTGCGAGGCAGCCTTTATAGATCGAAGTGAGGACTAGAGATATCAACAGGCCTTTTTTGCGACAGGGAGTCTTGTATAGTCAGGGTGGTGAGCGTTGTCAGGACGAGACTGTTAAACGCGGCAGGTGCTGGTCCATGTGCTTGTAATGCTTCTATAAACGCTTTCACTTCCTCACGATGCCCTTTGCTCCTGACTTTGAGGCGTTTGGGTTTGTGGTTTTTCTGCACGAATTCTGCAGTCTTGAAGTCGTTAAGGATGAAAACCGCATTATCCCCGAAGATTTCAATACGTTCTTTGCCAATGCTGCTCTCCCCAAGCGCCACATAGGTAATGATGCCTAGAGAACCATCAGAAAGTTTCATCGTGATAGTAACATTGTCAGCGGCAACCATGTCGGTATTCGAACTTGTGATGGTTTCGGCATAAACGGTCATGGGTTTGGCATCGGTTAGATAGAGAATCGTATCCACAAAGTGACAGACTTCGCCGAGTATGCGTCCGCCGCCTTCGAGGGGGTCTTGTGTCCAGTGGGTGCGAGGCACAAAACCAGCATTAATACGGTAGTGAATGACCAACGGGGTCTGCCGAGGCTGAAAAAAGTGCTTTGCTTCCCTCAGAACAGGTGCAAACCGTCGGTTAAACCCCACCATGAGCTCTCCTCGGCTCTGACCATAGGCGGCGATGATGGCCTCGAGCTCTGCGTTCGATAGGGCGAGAGGTTTTTCCACAAAGACATGCTTGTGTTGCTCAAGAGCCTGGACCACAAGCGGGGCGTGTAGATGATGGCGCGTCGCAATGAACACACAGTGTGTCTCTGGATCGTGCAGAAGCTCAGCATTGTCTGTGGTACAAAAGCGGAAGCCGAACTTCCGGGCCACGGTATGTGCATTGAGGCCCCGGGCTGTAGACACACCTCGTAGCTGGAGTCCGTGGAGATGTTTAAGCGGTGGCAATAAGAAATGCTGTGCAAACTCCCCAGCGCCAACAAAACTGACCTGGAGGTGTCCATCTTGGGAGTGCGAGGCCTCCTTAGAGGAGGGAAGATACACACGAGAGGCATGGTCCGCATACGCGGACATTGCGGCCTCCTGATGATAATCTAATAGAATGGCGAGATATGTTGCCTCGGTCTTGCCGGTAATGATGGCATACGCTTGGTGAGCCTCTTCAATCGCGAAGACGTGCGAGATCATGGATGTAAGGCGTATCTTTTTGGTCGCGACCAGTTGCAGAAAGGCAAGCATATTGCGCTTCTCAGTCCAGCGAATGTAGCCAATCGGATAATCCGCTCCCTGTTCTTCATACGTGGGATCGTAGCGCCCTGGTCCATAGGAGCGCGACAATTTGAGCGTAAGTTCCTTGGCGTAATACAGAGAGCGAGGCACATCCATGTGGACATCACCGACGACGACCACCACACCGCGATCGCGTGCAATGCTTCCCGCCAATTCTACCGGGTGGTTGCTGCTGCTCGCCGCCGTAATGATCACCCGGTCGGCCCCGCAACCTCCGGTCCAGCGGGTTACGAGGGATGCGACCTGCCGGTCATCGGCGCGCATAGTTGCGTGCGCGCCGCATGCCCTGGCATGCTCAAGCGCCTCCGGGTTAATGTCGAGGCCGATAATCTGACATCCCGAGGCCTGCAGGATCTGCACGGTCAATAACCCAACGAGTCCCAACCCAATGACCGCCACATAATCGCCAACAGTGACTTCCGCCTGTCTGATCCCTTGCATAGCGATGGCCCCCAGGGTGGTAAAGGCCGCCTCTTGTAAACTCACGTCGGGCGGTAGTGGAATGCAGAGGTTCTTGGGAATACAGACGACTTCAGCATGGGATGCATAACCGCTGCCAGCGCAGGCGACCCGGTCTCCGGGCTGCAAGTCCTCAATGTCCCTGGACGTCTCCAGAACGACACCCGCCGAACAATAGCCCAGGGCTGTCGGCTTATCGAGCCGGTTCATCACCTTATGATAGGTGTCCACGAGGCCATCATGTTTGAAGGAATCAACCACCTCACGCACCAGTTCTGGGCGTTTGGCTGCTTTGCTGACCAGGTTCATTTGTCGCTCACTGAGCGTAGAGCGCTCCGTCCCCGTACTGATCAGTGAGTATGCATTCTGCACCAGCACCCCGGAAAGATGGAGCTGGGGAGGAGGAACCTCGACGACGTGGACGCCGCCCATTTTGGCATTGTACACAAGTTGTTTCACCTGCGTTTCCCTAATCCCGCACCATGGACTGTAAGGTTGCGTCAATTGTGCTTTTGTCTATCTTGGACACAATAAAAC
>Ga0114129_10003522_pt1 | contig 22030 bp, 19 predicted proteins | sample RhiMetdeltSRZDD1_FD_80071 | JGI IMG/M metagenome (GOLD analysis project Ga0114129, IMG submission 80071) | Populus rhizosphere microbial communities from Tennessee, USA - Rhizosphere MetaG P. deltoides SRZDD1 (version 2) (version 2) | ecosystem: Host-associated > Plants > Roots > Rhizosphere >... | reverse complement strand
TCGTGCGGATGCTGGCGATCGACGATCGGCTTTCCGTCGAGCGCTTCGCCGACCTGAAAGATCTCGGCGTAGCCCGACCTGCCGACGGTCAACGGATCGAGGCTGAGCATCGCGGTGAACGTCAGCCGGCCGCCGCCCGCCGCTCGCGACGCCATTCCCATCCACCAGTTCGGCGCCCTGAACTCATCGGCGCCGCGCGGCCCGCCCTGATGGTTGAACATCGCGGTGACGGCGGCATCGGTCATGAACATCCACGGGCTTGCAGGACTGTTCATCTGCCCGTGTTCGTGCTGGTCGGCTGGCGGCGTTTGCGCCCCGAGCGATCCCGCCGAGGCGAGCATCAACAGGAACGTAGAAATGCAACGATTCCGCACCTTGAACATACACACCTCGCCCGAGATTCCTCGCTGACGGCGACAGAGGCGCGGCGGTGTCTAGATGCGAAGAGGAACGAGGTCGAGCGTCGGCGCCGACCAGCCGTCGATCGATCTGGCGACCGGGACGATCGAAATGGCCAGGCGATCGGGATGCGTCGCCAACGACACGACAATGCCGAGGATGCGCGATTCGAGGCGATTGCGCGAGGTGCTCTCAGCGGCGGCGGATGTATGGTCGTGATGGCATGCGGAATCGGCCTGCCAGCGAACGCTGGCCTGTTGCGCGGGCGCAGGATGGCAATGCGCGTGCGCCGTCACCTGAAGCTTCTTCACGGGCGCCTGCGCGTGACAGTCCAGCAGGCACCCGTCGAATGCGCCCGCCACGGCCGTGGCGATGGTCACAAGGGCGATCAGCGCTATGCGAACGAGCCCCATCAATTCATGATAACGGATCGCCGGTCGCGTGCTCACGGATTTGATAGCGCAGGAACTCCTGGATCGCCGTCTTCGCCTTGCGATCGGCTGTGCGAATCACGACGCGGCCGCCGCCTGCCGTCTCCTCGTAACGAAATGTGATCGCCGCCAAGCGCTGCCGCATGGTCTTCACGCCAGGCGGGACCTCGCCGTGCGTGGCGAACGGCTTCGCGAAGTCGCCACGAGCAAACGCGTCCGCGATCTCCCTCAGATGTGGCCGAATGGCGTCACGATTCGTCGCGTCCGACGCCTCATTGACGCCGACGTCGATGATGCCGCCGTCCGCAGTCAGTCGAAAATGATGGGACGTCCGCTCCTGGTCGAAGCCCATCGCCGCGGCGGCGCGCTTTTTCAAGGCCTCGTCCTTTTTCATCTGGGCGAGATGTTCGTCGTGTGTCATGCCCGGTGGCATCTGGGGGTGCTGAGCGACGAGGGCGACAGTGAGCAGCAGGGTGTGTGTCATGGAACGATGCTAAACCCTGGAGTCGACTCCAGAGTCAAGCGGCCGTTACGATAGGGACATGCGGGACCTCATGACGATCGGACAGGCCGCGGCGCTCGCAGGCGTCAGCGTCGACGCGATCCGATACTACGAACGACTCGGTCTGCTCACCAAGGCAGCGAGAACGCGCGCCGGCTACCGCGTTTATCCCCCAGCCATCGTCAATAGACTGACGCTGGTGCAAAACGCCAAGCGGTTCGGGTTCTCGTTGCGGGAGATTGCGGGCTTCCTGCGCGTGCGCGACACGGGAGGAGCGCCCTGCCGCACCGTTCGTGCAGCGGCGGAGCAGATGCTCGAAGCGATCGACCGGCAAATCGCCGATCTTGGCGCGCGTCGGGAAGAAATGCGCAAGACGCTGCGGGTGTGGGATCGGACGCTTCGGCACACGCCGGCAGGAACGCCAGGACGGTTGCTGGAACGACTCTAATCGGGCCGGGCGTGAACGTACGTGGCGATCGTCGCCTCCTCTCTGAGCCACAGACGCGCACCCGGATCCTTCCGAATGAGCGTGGCGGCGAGCCGCCAGGTTCCCGCATCGAAGTGCGCATCGTTCCATTCGCCCTCGGTGTACGACCGCATTTCGGGGACATCACCGGCGTAGTGACGAAAGGAGAGCTCTCGCCAGGCTTTTCGCTGGAACCAACGCCTTGTCAGAACAGTCGCGATGGCCCCCTCGGCCTGGGCGTGTCGGCTCCGCGGGCCGCGGCTGGATTCATCGTCGCGAAGATCGCCGACGAGAGCGACTCCGTTGTTGGTGCCGACCTCCAGATGAACGGGCTCCGCGGTTGGATGGAAGTCCACGAGGGTCCCTTCCGCGGCAAGCCACGCCCGCGTCCGATCCAGGGCATCGACCATGCCCTCACGCTCGATTCATCACAACGACCAGGACAGCAAGACGACATCGAACACCTGCGGAGGTAGCTCGATCGTGGCGACGGAGCCGACCCTTACGTCGAGCCGCTCGCGCAGCGTCCCAGGAATGGCGCCGCGAAACGTCGCGATCGCCGCTTCGTCCTGATCGAACGCGACCACCGAGCGAGCGCGATGCGCGTAGCGGCGTGTCAGCCGGCCGTTGCCGCACCCAACTTCCAACACCCGGGCACCGTCGAGAGTCGGAACGAGCTCGGCGAGGGCGTCAATCTCGTGCCCTTCAGGATCCAGTTCAATGGACATAATCCTCCGATCCGAACACGTCAGCCGTCGCCTGTCCGCGATAGCGTCTTCCCCACGACTCGCCAGGCCAGGATCAACGACGTCACGGCAAGCGCACTGCCCCCGAGCATGAAGGTGATGACGACGATGTCCCACGCGGGTCGGTGGTTGTACAGCCACGGTGCATCCAGTGAGTGGAGTCCGTGGTACAACCAGCGGCTCATCCAGCTTCGCGAGCTGTATGAGCCCACGATGCGCGCGGTTCGCGGGTCGATGTAGTACCGCGTGTGCTCCGCATCGTTCATCCGCGCGAGGATCACCGGAAGCGGGCGCGTCCGGTGTCGATCGAGATAGTACCAATCGTACGCCGTCAGCTCGCCCAGCTCGGCGAGCCCTGACGGGCCGGCGGCGGTCATCACGAGCCGGCGGATCTGCTCGCGATCGAATGTCGTCAGAATACGGCCGTCGACGGTCACGATCCGCGTGTCCCTATGACCGAGTGTCGCGATGTACACGGGCTCCCCGTCGAAGGACGTGAGCTCCAGCTCCTTGACCGGCTCGTTTTGGAGCCGCTCCAACGCGTCCCGCGGATTCGCGTCCAATGCCGAGACGTGCACGCCGCCGCGCAGCGCGGCCTGAATGCCATCGCGCTCACCTCGACGGGCACCGCCGAGCGGAAACGGATCCATTGACAGCATTCCGCTGAACGCCCAAGTCGCGGCCCCCAGGCCGAAGACGAGCCCCAGCACCATGTGCCAGCGCTTCTGGCCGCGATACGGGATGCTCGTCGCCCCCGTCGCCGAGCGATAACGCTTGGCGGGCGAATACATCCATACACCAATCGCGAGGCCGAGGATCGCCGCACCGGTCCCGATGCCAGACGACCAGATGACCACACGGCTCCAGGCGAGCTGATGCTTGCGAAGCGGCGTGAAGTAGAGCCAGTGCGGAATCGGTCCCAGCCAGGCGCCCAGGCGCGAGGCTCTCGTCGTGTACTGGACGACTTCTCCCGTCGCCTGCGAGACGTAGACCTGTTCGCCGTCCGCCCACGAGTATTTCCAGAGCGGTCTCAAGACCCGAAACGAGCCCTGCACCGTCCACTGATCCACATCGATCGGTTCGATTGTCGCCGTGGAGGCTGACTGTCCCGCCCACGCAGACGCGACGCGCGCCATCAGATCCGTGGAGATTTCGCGCTGCGTCGCGCCGGTGTCTGCGTACGCGAGATGTTCAAGGCGCCCGCTGCGAACGCGATAGACCGGACGGCCGTCGAACATGTTGAGACGAATCTGATCAGGCTGCGAGAGCCCCAGCGCAGTCAGCGCCTGCGCCGGCGACGTCCGGATGGCCGATCGATCGAGGCCTGGCGATCGCTCGAGGCGATCCTCGGCGCTGACGCTGGGAAAATCCCAGTACATCATCCCGATCCCCGACGGGAACCAGATCAGGAAGAACAGCCAGAACGCGACACCGAGCCAACGATGAGTGACGATGAGCGACCGCTTGATCACTGGCGCAGAATCCCTGGCGGCAATGATGGCACAATGGCGCCGTGACGCTGCCGCGGCTCGCCATCGTCTGTGCCCTCGTCTGCGGGGCCGTCGTGCTGTGGCCGGACACGCTGGCCGCGCACGGCGTGGCTCGCGGCGACGCACGGTTCCTGCAGTCGCTGCAAGGCGCGGCGATCGCGCCCCTGATGTATCTCGGCGCGAAGCACATGATCACCGGGTACGACCACCTGCTCTTTCTCGTCGGCGTCATCTTCTTCCTCTACCGACTGCGGGATGTCGTCCAGTACGTCACGCTGTTCACGCTGGGGCACAGCGCGACGCTTCTGGCGGGCGTGCTCGGCGGCATTCACGCGAATGCCTATCTCGTCGACGCCGTCATCGGATTCTCGGTGGTCTACAAGGCGTTCGACAACATGGACGGATTCAAGCGGTTCTTCGGCTTCCAACCCGACACGCGCCTGGCCGTGCTCGCGTTCGGGCTGTTCCACGGATTCGGCCTCGCGACCAAGCTTCAGGATTTCTCGCTGCCTTCGCGCGGACTCGTGACCAACATCATCAGCTTCAACGTCGGCGTCGAGATCGGCCAGATGCTGGCGTTGACCTTCGTCGTGCTCGCGCTGACCTACTGGCGCACGCGTCCTGCCTTTGCACGCTACGCGTTCGCCACGAACACCGCGTTGATGACCGGTGGGTTCCTGCTGATCGGCCGGCAGCTGTCAGGCTACTTTCTGTCGGCATGACGCCCTCCCGGATCCAGATCGCCATGGCCACAGGCGTCGCACTGGCTGCGGCCTCGCTGTTGCTGGTCACGCTCGTGCTGCCGGCGGAATACGGCATCGATCCGCTGCGTACGGGCCGGGCCCTGGGACTCATCGATCTCTTCGGCGCCAAGGAGCCATCGACGCCACCCCCGGTTGTCGACGACCGCGAGCCGCCGCCGCGGGTCTACAAGACCGAGTCGACCTCGTTCACCCTTCGTCCCTCGCAGGCGTTCGAGTACAAGTACCGCCTCGAGAAGGACCGGGGCATGGTGTTCGCGTGGAAAGCCACCGCGAAGGTGAAATACGAGTTCCACGGAGAGCCGGACGATCACCGCTTGAAGGTGCAGAGTTACGAGAAGCAGGAAAACGACTTCTCGTCAGGCACGCTGACGGCGCCGTTCACCGGCATTCACGGATGGTATTGGGAGAACGCGGGCGACCGCGATCTGACGATCACGCTGACGACATCAGGGTTCTATACCGCCGCCAACGAACTGAGGCCGAAGTTCGATCCGGTGAAACACAAGGACGTCATCGAGCGAGTGCCGCACGAACTGCAGACGCCGGCCGGCTTCACCGAGCCACCTGCTCCGCGCCGCTGAGCGCGAGCAGCTTGTAGGTGACGGCGGCGATCGTGAAGGCGGCCGGTATCGTCAAGACCCACGCCCAGACAATCTGTCCGGCCACTCCCCAACGGACCGCTGACAGGCGCCGGGTCGAGCCGACGCCGACAATCGCCCCGGTGATCGCGTGCGTCGTGCTGACCGGCACGCCGATGAGGGTCGCGGTCAAGAGCGCCAACGCCGCGCCGGTCTCCGCGGCGAACCCGCCGACCGGCTGCAGCTTGGTAATTTTCGACCCCATCGTGTGAATGATGCGCCATCCTCCGGCGAGTGTGCCGAGGGCGATCGCCGTGTGGGCGATGAGGACGACCCAGAAGGGAATATAGACGCTGTCGATATAGTGCGCCGTATACAGGACGCCTGCGACAATCCCCATCGTCTTCTGCGCGTCGTTGGCGCCATGGTTCAAGCTGAAAAAGGCGGCCGATACCAGCTGGAGGCGGCGGAACCAGCGATCGACGCGAGACGGAGGCGTCCATCGAAACAGCCAGTGGATCCCGACCATCAGCCCCAGGCCGCCCACCATCCCGATGAGCGGCGACAGAAAGATGAAGATGATCGTTTTCGTCCAGCCGCTCGCGATGATGGCCGCAAACCCTGCCTTCGCGACCGCCGCACCGGCATAACCGCCAACCAGTGCGTGCGACGAGCTCGTCGGCAGACCGTAGTACCAGGTGATGAGGTCCCACACGATCGCACCGACGAGCCCCGCAAAGATGACGGAGAAGGTGACGACCTCGATGTTGACCATGCCGGACCCGACGGTGCTGGCCACCGCGGTCCCGAAGGTGAACGCCGCGACGAAGTTGAAGAAGGCGGCCCAGACCACCGCTTTGCCCGGCGAGAGCACGCGCGTCGACACGACCGTCGCGATCGAATTGGCGGCGTCGTGGAATCCGTTGATGTAGTCGAAGACCAGAGCGACCGTGATGAGGCCGACGACGATCCAGAACATCGGAGCGGCTATCCGTGCTTGACCATGACGCCCTCGATCACGTTCGCGACGTCCTCACACCGATCGCTGGCGTCTTCGAGGAAGTCGAACGTCTCTTTCCACTTCATGATCGTGAGCGGATCGTGCTCCTCTTCGAACAGTTTGCTGACCGCCTGGTGATGGACGCGGTCGGCCTCGTTCTCCAGCCGATTGACCTCGATCGCGTGCGGCATGAGGCCCTTGTGCTCCTGCATGGCACCGACCGCCAGACGCACCTGATCGGTCGAAGCAGTGACGATTCGCGCCAGCTCGCGGGCGCCGACGCGCACTGAGTCGAGGCGATAGAGACGGACGAGCGCCGCTGCCGCGTCGATCGCGTCCATGACATCGTCGAGCGATCGCGCGAGGTTGAAGATGTCCTCGCGATCGAGCGGTGTGACGAACGTCCGGTTCAGCCGCTGGATGATCTCGTGCGTCAGCTGGTCGCACTTGTGCTCGGCTTCCTTGATTTCGTCGGCTTTCTCCCAGGCCGGGCGTTCGGGCGCGAGCATCTCCTCGAGCAGCCGCGCGCCGCGCTTCAGCTCGTCGGCAAGCGCCTGGAAGTCCGTGTAGAACTTTTCCTCGCGAGGGATCAGCCGGAAGTTCATGGAGCGCAGGATTGTAGCAGATCGTTCCCGGTCGCCTTGTTACGGCGATGTTACATGCCTGTCCGCATCGGTGTACGCTTTGCGTATCCGCATGCCTGTGAACAACGAAGTGCTGGCCCTCATCCTTGGCGGCGGCCGGGGATCGCGCCTCTTCCCGCTGACGCAACACCGATCGAAGCCGGCCGTGCCCATTGGTGGCAAATACCGGTTGATCGACATTCCGATCAGCAACTGCCTGCACGCCGACGTTCGACGCATTTTCGTGCTGACGCAGTTCAACTCGGCGTCCCTCAACCGGCACATCGCGCAGGCCTACCGGATGGACTTGTTCAGCCAGGGATTCGTGGAGATCCTGGCCGCCGAGCAGACCCCGGACAATCCTCACTGGTACCAGGGCACCGCGGACGCCGTCCGGCAGGCGGCGCGCCACTTCGTCCGGTACAACGCCGACTACTACCTCATTCTCGCCGGCGACCATCTGTACCGCATGAACTACACGGAGCTGGTCGACGCGCACGTCGATCGGCGCGCCGACATCACGCTCGCCGCGCAGCCGGTCTCGATCGACGATGCCTCGTCGATGGGTATCGTGCGATTCGATCGGCGAGGGCAGATCGTGGCGTTCGAGGAAAAGCCCACGCGCGAGCGGCTGACGGAGATCGGACAGAGCATGCCGCCGGGCTCTCCGACACTCGCGGCGCCGCGCGAGACGCCCTTCATGGCGTCGATGGGCATCTACGTGTTTTCGCGCGACGTGCTGCTGGACGTCCTCGCCGCCGACGCCGCCACGGACTTCGGGCGCGAGATCATTCCGGCCGCCCTTGGTCGATACCGCGTCAACGCCCACGTGTTCCGCGGCTACTGGGCGGACGTCGGCACGGTCGACTCCTTCTACAACGCGAACATCATGCTCACGCGTCCGGGCGCGCCGTTCAGGTTCTACGACGCGCGCTGCCCCATCTACACGCACCCGCGCTTTCTTCCCGGCGCTCGCCTCAGCGATTGCACCTTTCGCGACGCCATCGTGGCCGAGGGCTGCTATCTCGAGCGATCGACGATCGAGGAATCGATTGTCGGCATCCGGACGAACGTGCAGAGCGGCACGACCATTCGCCGGTCGCTCCTGCTCGGCGCCGACTTCTACGAGTCCGACGACGACGCGCCGGCGCGCGACGGCAGCCCAAGGCTCGGCATTGGACGCAACGTCGAGCTCGATCGCGTCATCGTGGACAAGAACGCCCGCATCGGCGACGGCAGCCGGCTCGTCAACGAAGCGGGACTGGATCACGCGGACGGTGATGGCTACTTCATCCGCAACGGCGTGATCATCGTTCCGAAGGACGGCATCATCCAGCCGGGCACTAACATCTAGACACAGCAAGGTTTCCGCGAGTTAACACGCCTGTAACAGTTACGACACAGCGTCATAACAACCGTTCCATAGGCTTGCCTGAAGTTCAGTGCGCCTATTGAGGGAGGGATGATGACGTTTCGCCTTTGGCTGACCCTGATCGCGATCGGGTCGATCGTGTCGCCAGCATTTGCCCAGGTCGACAACGGACGGATCGCGGGGATCGTACGCGACTCGAGCGGCGCACTTGCGACCGGAGTGACGGCGAAAGTGAAGAACGAACGCACCGGCGAGGAACGCTCGGCGGTGACGAACGACCAGGGCTACTTTCTCATCACACCGCTGAAGCCCTCGACCTACACAATTAGAGTTGAACGGACAGGATTTGCCCCCATCGAATACACCGCCATGCCGCTCGTGCTTGGCCAGGAGCTGACCCTCGATTTCGAGCTCAAACCTGCCGGCGTGACCGAGGCGGTCACGGTGGTCGGCACGGCGCCGGTGCTCGACTTGAGCTCCGCGAAGAATGGCGTCAACGTTGGCGAGCGCGATGTTCAGACGCTGCCTGTGAACGGACGGCAGATGTCGCAACTGATGTTGCAAGCCCCAGGGTCGCAGAACGCGGGCAGCGGCACGTGGCAGGACGTCCGCTTTTCGGGGCGTGCGGTCGAACAGAACGCCATCCGGTACGATGGCGTCGAAGGTTCCGCGATCATCGACGCGGCCCCGGGCAATCTCAACGGCGAAATTCCGACCCCGTTCAAGCTGCAGGCGAGCCTCGAGAACGTCCAGGAATTCCGCGTCGAATCGAGCTCCTATCCCGCGGAGTTCGGGACCGGCACGGGCGGCCAGGTCAGCGTCATCACCAAGTCGGGCGGTAACCTCTTCAAGGGCTCTCTCTTCGAGTACGTGCGCAGTGAAAAGTTTGACGCACCCAACTATTTCGACAACGTCGCCGGGCTTCCCAAATCGCCGCTGAAGCAGAATCAGTTCGGCGTGTCGGTGGGCGGTCCCATCCTGAAGGACCGCGCCTTCTTCTTTGGCAGTTACGAAGGCTATCGGCTGACGGCGGGCGTGAACTTCGTCGAGGCGGTCCCGAGCGCGGCGGCCTGGGCGCGGGCGGTTCCTGCGGTGGCGCCACTCCGCGCCGGCTTCATGGCGCCGGGGGCGGTGATTCTGGCCGGCAAATCGACCAACGCCGACTTCGATATCGCACAACTCCAGGATAGCGAGGTGGCGTCCGAGAACGCCGTGAATGGCCGGATCGACTTCAAGTTCAGTCAGAAGTGGTCCTCGTACATTCGCGTCTCGCACGACCAGGGCACCGACGATCGACCGGAAGGCGTGAGCGGCCGGACGGTCCACATCACGGATGACCCAATCAACGCGGTCTTCAACCTTCAGGGCGTCCTGTCGGATCGCACCGTCAACGAGTTCAAATTCGGCTACAACGCCGCGCCGACGCGGATCATCGGTCAGGCGCCAGTGGCCGGCGGCGTCGACTTCAACAACCTGGTCATCAACCTGTCCGGTTCGGTAGCAAATACCGGCATCGCCGGCCAGGGCGGGTCGTCGGGTATTACCGTCCCCGGAGGACTGGTGCGCGCGAGCAGCGCGACGAACGGTCACGCGCAGCCCTACGATCCGTATTCCCTGACGTTCGCGGACTCGATGAGCCACATCCGCGGCAGTCACTACATGAAGTTCGGCGGCGAGGCCCGCATCATCCGCATCACCACCGATCGAATTGGCGGCACGACATACACCTTCGGCAACGTGACGGCCTTCCTCGCCAATCAGCCGACGTCGATTCAGTACCTCGGCGATCTGAGTGAGGCGAGCGTGTTCAACAACGGCCTGACGGGGCCGCGCCACATCAGGCAGCAATACGCGGTGCTCTACGGGCAGGACGAGTGGCGTGTGAGGCCGGACTTCACGCTGAACTACGGCGTGCGCTACGACTACTACACTCCGCTGCGCGAGGCGAACAACGGTGTCGTGAAGTTCAACATCGACACGGGCGTCATCGATCCGAATACGACGCCGCTGTTCGGATCGAACAAGGACAGCATTCAGCCGCGCGTGTCGTTCTCGTGGGCGGGCCTGCCGAAGACGGCCGTACGCGGCGGCTTCGGCATCTTCGTCGGTCCGGGGCAGACCGAGGATCAGATCCAACCGGTGGAGAGCGATCGCATCAGCATCACCCAGTCGAGTGGTGTGCTTGCCTACCCGATCGACCCGGGCGTGCTTCGCGCGAACTTCGTGTCGAACCCGAACAATCGAACCTATCAACCTCGCGCGTACGCGAACGAGTACACGATTCCTGAGCGGGTCTACCAGTACACGTTCTCTGTACAGCGCGAGCTTGGGTCCCAATTCGCCGCGACCGCTGCGTACGTCGGCAGCCAGGGACGCAACCTCTTCCTGCGAAGCGTCTCCAATCAGATCGTCGGCGTCTTCACGAACCCCAACCCCGCAAGCGCGGCCATCATCCAGCGGCAGTTCTCGATCGTGACCGCTCGCGACGCCGCCGGGAATCCGACCGCGGTCCAGAATCCCTTCGCCGAGGTCGACTACAAGACGAGCGGCGGCCACGACACCTATAACTCGATGCAACTCTCCCTCTCGCGTCGTGGCGCGCGCGGTGTCAGCCTGAACGCGCAGTACACGCTCGGCAAGAGCTACGGCAACACCGGGGGCTCCAACGAAGCGCGCACCGCGGCGAACAACGCCCGCACGATCGATCAATTCGAGTACGACAACGGCTACAACCTGTTCGACGTCCGGCACACGTTCAACTTGAGCGTCCTTTATGAACTGCCGTTCGGACGCGACGCGACCGGCGGCATGCGAGCCCTCGCGGGCGGCTGGCAGCTCGGCGGCATCGTCAACGCCCGCAGTGGGCTGCCGGTCGAGGTTCAGGTGGTTCGCCCGGACGTCATCTACGTCGACGGTGCCGGGATCGTGTTCAACAACCCCGCCGCCGACCGCCGAGCCATCATCAACACGCCGGGCGGCGGCGCATCGCGCAACGTTCGCCGGCCGGACCTGATTCCGGGCGTCGATCCGTTCATCCAGAGCGGCGGCCTGCTCTTCCTGAACCCGGCGGCCTTCGCAACGCCGAAGCCGGGCACGTTCGGGAACCTCGAGCGGAATTCCATCCACGGACCGTCCTTCGCGCAGGTGGACTTCGTGCTGGCGAAGCAGTTCGCGTTCGGCCCCGGCGCGGCCCGCCGCAATTTCGAGTTCCGGTGGGAAGTCTTCAACCTCTTCGATCGTACGAACTTTGCGCTCCCGATTGGGACGCTGCCCAACGCGCTGCCGAACGCGTCAGCGACGGAGGCGAATCGAGTGCAACCGGGCCAGCCGTACACGTCGGGGGCCGCCGGAACATTCGGCACGCTGACTGGGACGGTGACCAAGACGGTCGGACTCGGGACCAACCGCCAGATGCAGTTCGCATTCAGACTGAACTTCTAGCCGGACTTTCGGCGGACCTTCAACGGCCGGGCCATGAGCCCGGCCGTTTGTTTTTTGGCGAAGAATTGACATCGTCGTCGTAGGTGACGCCACGCAGACGGCGTTCTTTCGCGAGACGCACCGTGCTATGGAGCATCAAAGTGTCATCGAAGCACGGCTGTTGCAAGACGGCTGGACGCTGACGCCACCCTTGATCGTCCCGCGCGATCGCCGGCCTTAGCGCCGATCAACCTGCGGCAACTCGACCATTTCTACCGGTCGACGGCATTTGTTGCGCACATGTGATGCAAATGCCGACCGGCGGTCGCACGCGGTCGCCATGATTGGAGTCGATGGAACACAAGAGCCTTCGCTTCTTTTCCGCGTCCTCCGGGGCGTTGACGCTCATCGTGACGATCGCTACCGCCGCGTGCCATGCCCATCCTCCGACTCCAGGAGCCAAGGCATCGATTGCGGTTCTCAAGGTGTCGTGCGACGTCCGCGACGACGAGCTCGATTGCCGCGCACTCGGCCAAGTCGCCGGGAGTCCGTTCGATCCGAGCGAGGACGTCGACGTGACCGAGACAGTCACGTGGACCACGTCGAATGCCAGAACGGCCGATGTCGTGCGCGGCCAGGTGACGTCGAAAGAGCCTGGGAGCGCCACTATCGCGGCGACGCTGCGCTCTGGTGACGAGACCGTCACCTCCGCCGTGCTGGTCGTGGTTGGCGACGATGGCGCGCGCCCGCAGGTGGCCTACGACCTGAATGGTGTCGTCAGGGATACGTCGAACACGGCCGTTACAGATGTCGAATTGACGCTCGCAGACGGGCGTGGCGGGACACGGGTCGCTGTGACAGCGCAGAACAGTGGTCATCCGGATGGGACCTTCCGCTTCGTCCCGGTGCTCCGCGGTCAATATCGCCTGCGCGCCACGAAGCCGGGTTATCGGCCGGTCGAACGAGTGGTGAGCGTGCCCGATACCGCGCCGCTGACGCTGGTGATGCTCTCCGAACCACGTTAGAGTTTGTCTGTCACCTCGAGCGCTGCGCGCATCACGACCGCGCTTGATGGGCACGCGGACCTGAACTCGATCGACTCTTTGACATCGTCGGGCACTTCTGCACGTTCGATGGGTGCAAAACCAAACCGCGGAAAGAAGTCGCCTGCCGTCGTCGTAAGCAGGTAAGCGGCCCCTGCGCCGAGGCTTCGCGCGACGTCGAGGCCCGCGCTCGTCAGTTGATGGCCGATGCCGCGGCCGCGCCATGCGCTGTCCACGGCCACCGATCGGAGCAACACGCCTGACGGATAGACTTCGAGAGCGACGGACCCGATCGTGCGGCTGCCGACCCGGGCGACGAGCGCGGTTCCAAGGGACTCCCTCAGTCCGGCCGTCGGAAGCCGATTGGCTGTCAGCAGCGCTTCCATCGCGGCCAGATCGTGCGGACTCGCCGGTTCGACGTTGACGCCGCTCATGCCGGCACCTCTTCGCCGCAGCAGGCCAGGCTGCGCGGCGCCTCGACGGCCTTGAGGCAGCAGCCGGTCGCCTTTCGGAGCCGCTCGCCATCCCGGGCAATCGTATCGACGTGTGTGAGCGCGTGCTTCACGATGTCGGTCAAGGTGCGCAGGACCGTGTCGTCCAGCGACGCGAGGCGGTAGTGGACCCACAGGCCCTCGCGTCGAGTCGCGACGAGTCCCGCGCGCCGGAGATAGGCGAGGTGTCGCGAGACCGTCGGCTGCGGCAGCTTCAGCGCGCCGTGCATCTCGCAGACGCACACCTCGCCGCCGACCAGCAGCGCGAGAATGCGCAGCCGCGTGGCGTCGGCCAGGGCCTTGAACAGTGCCTCGATGTGAACGAGCCGTGTGGTCATATATGCGCCTTGACAAATATAGCATGACCTCATATATTCGTCTACGCGAATTTAAAAGGAGCCGCTGACATGGACGCGACGACGGGGTTGAAGGAGCAGATTCAGGAGAAGTACGGCGCCGCCGCACGGCGGGCCGCGATCGGTGAGAAGGACGGGAGCTGCTGCTCGACATCCAGTTGCTGCGGGACTGACGAGATTACGCAGAATCTGTATAGCGAAGGCGAGCTTGGCGCCGTGCCGGACGCGGCAGCCACGGCGTCGCTCGGCTGCGGCAACCCGACGGCGTTGATCGACCTGAAGGCCGGCGAGACCGTGCTGGACCTGGGGTCGGGCGGCGGCATCGACGTGCTGCTGTCGGCACGGCGGGTCGGACCGACGGGGAAGGTGTATGGGCTCGACATGACCGACGACATGCTCGCCCTGGCACGCGAGAATCAGCGCAAGGCCGGCGTCGAGAACGTCGAGTTCCTCAAAGGCGAGATCGAGCAGATCCCGCTGCCTGACTGCTCGGTCGACGTCATCATCTCGAACTGCGTCATCAATCTGTCGTCCGACAAAGATCGCGTGATCGCCGAAGCGTTCCGCGTACTGAAGCCAGGCGGGCGGTTCGCCGTCTCGGACGTCGTCGTTCGCGGCGAGGTGCCGGACGACATCCGTCGCGACGCGGAAGCCTGGATAGGGTGTATCGCCGGCGCGCTCGAGGAAGACGAGTACCGCAGCAAGCTGACCCACGCCGGGTTCAGCGGCGTGGAGCTCGAGCGCTGGCGCGTCTACGACATCGCCGATGGACGATTCGCCAGCGCGTTCGTGCGCGCCATGAAACCGACACCGCAGCCCTGCTGCGGTACTGACTGCTGCAAGCCGTGATCACGGTCGTGTTCGCCTGCGTGCACAACGCGGGACGATCCCAGATGGCGGCGGCGTTCTTCAATACGCTCGCCGACCAATCGAAAGCGCGCGCGATCTCGGCGGGCACTCACCCCGCCGAACGGGTCAACCCGGTCGTCGCCGAGGCCATGCGCGAAGCGGGCATCGACGTCGGCGCGAACCGGCCGCAGCGGCTGACCGACGATCTCGCGCGCCAGGCGACGCTTCTCGTCACGATGGGCTGTGGCGAGGAGTGCCCCTACGTCCCGGGTGTCGAGCGCGACGACTGGCCGCTCGACGATCCGGCAGGCCAGCCGCTCGAGCGCGTCCGCGCCATCCGCGACGACATCCAGCGGCGGGTTCACACGCTTGTGACCCGCAAGGGCATCGTCGCAACGCTATAATCGCCGCCATGCGGGTGATGCCTTCTGCCATCTCGATCGGTGTGACATTCCTGGCCTTCGCGATGATCCTGCGCGCGGCGGACCGCCCGAAGGAGCTCATCGCGCACCGCGGCGCATCGGGTTATGCGCCGGAACATACGGCGGCCGCATACAAGCTGGCGATCGAGCAGAAGGCGGACTTCGTCGAGCCCGACCTCGCCGTCACCAGGGACAACGTCCTCATCTGTCTGCACGACGACACGCTCGAGCGCACGACCAACGTGGCCGAGATCTATCCCGAGCGCGCGTCGGCGCCGAGCGCCGCGACGGAATCGACGCGGCGGCCGGGCAAACACTGGCTCGCCAACGATTTCACGCTCGCGGAGATCAAGCGGCTCGACGCCGGGAAGTGGTTCAACCCGAAGTTCGCCGGCGAGAAGATCCTCACCTTCGAGGAGATGATCGCGCTCGTGCGCGGCCACGGCGGCATCTACCCCGAGCTCAAGTCGCCGCCGCTCTACACCTCGCGCGGAGTGGACATGGAAAAGATCTTCGTTTCGGTCGTGAAGAAGCTCGGACTCGACACCTCGGCCTCGCTCAAGACGATGCCCGTCATCATCCAGTCGTTCGACGAAGCCACCATCCGCCGTGTGGCGGCCGACCTGCCCGCGATCCCCCGCGTGTTCCTGACGTCGAAGGACGAAGACGTCACCGACGCCAGGTTGAAGGAGCTGTCGAAGTTTTCGACCGGGATGGCGCCGGAAAAAGTCGTGATCGCGCGTCACCCCGAGATGGTGAAGGCTGCACACGCGCTCGGCATGACGGTGACATCGTGGACGTTCAAGAAAGACGACGAGAAGATGGCGTTCCCCACCGTACGCGACGAGATGCAACACTTTCTTTACGACTTGGGGATCGACGCGCTCTTCACCAACAATCCGGATCAGTTTCCAAGGCGTTAGACGGCGAGCCTGCCAGCCGTCGCTCGCTGGTTCGACGGCCGAGCGAAGGCTGGTTACGCAAAGTTCACGCGAACGTTACGAGACATACAAGCCCAGCCGATATCGTCGCCGGCGAGGTGACGATGAGGAATGTGCTGGTGTTCGTATGGGTTGCGTCCCTGTGTCTGTCGATTCCGGTCGGCCTCGGTGCCCAGGCCGAATCAGGCGCGGCCGCCGTGGAAGGCGTCGTCCTCGATCCGGAAGGGCGCCCGATCGCCGGCGCGGCCGTGGCCGTCAGAAACGAGACGACGGCTTACAGCCGTAACGTGACGACCGACACGAGCGGCCGTTTTCGCGCGTCGGCGATTCCCGTTGGCGACTACCTGGTCGAGGCCAGGGCCACGGGGTTTGCGGTGCTGCGGACCGAGCATCTCGCGCTGCACGTCGGGCGCACCGAGAGCCTCACGCTGCGCCTGACCGTCGCGCCTGTCAGCGAAGAAATCGTCGTCACGGCGTCGTCGCAACGGCTCGACACGACCGATCCGGCGGCGAGCACCAACATCCCCCTAAAGGCGATTGCCGACCTGCCGATTCGCGGGCGCAACTTCACCGAGTTCGCCCAGCTGACGCCCGCCATCATTCAGGAATCCGATCGATCCGGCATGGTGATCTCGGGCCAGCGCTCGATCAACTCGAACGTGTCCATCGACGGCGCCGATTTCAACGATCCGCTGCAGGGGAATCAGCGAGGCGGCAACGAGGCGGTCTTTTTCTTCCCGCAGTCGGCCGTTCGTGAATTCGAGGTCGTGCGGAGCGGCGTTGGCGCGGAAGTCGGCCGCACGTCGGCGGGCTTCGTGAATGTCGTCACCAAGTCGGGCACGAATCAGCCGCACGGCGATCTGTTTTTCTTCAACCGCAACCGTGCCCTGACATCGGCGGACGCGTTCGATCAGAAGCTGAACAACCAGCAGAATCAGTTCGGCGGCTCGTCGGGCGGCGCCCTTGTCCGCGATCGGGCTTTCTATTTTCTCGCGTTCGAGCAGAACTTCCTGCGCGTGCCCTTCGTCGTCAAGTTTCAGCAGCAGGCCGCCGGGATGGTCGTGCCGGACAACCTCAAGGCCCTCGAGGGGGAAAAGCACGGCACCAACAACCCGACGTCGGTGTTCGGGCGGGTTGATCTTCACGAGTCGCAGACACAGACTCTGAATGTCCAGTACACGTTCAGCCGCCTGCGCGGAGAAAACTTCAATTTCGACTCACCCCAGCAGGATGTCGCGGAAGCGGCGAACTACACGCGCAAGAACAGCAGCAACGGACTGAAGGCGTCGTGGCAGTCGATCGTCGGTAGAACGGTCAACGAGCTCCGTGGACAGGTCGCGACCGACGACCGCGACGAAGCCCCGAACGCGCTGGGGCCACAAATCGTCATCACCGGGTTCGGCACGCTCGGCAGCGACACGGGCCGGCCGCGCACCTTCAACAACACGCGGACCCAGGTGTCCGACAACGTCACCGCCGTGCGCGGCAGGCATCAGGTCCGCGTCGGCGTCGATGCCAACGCCACGTACGCGGAGCAGCGCCGGGAGTCGAATATCCTGGGACGCTTCGACTACAGCTCGCTGGCCAATTACCTGGCGGGCCGCATCAACCGTTACCGCCAGACAGTGCCCGGCTTCAACGCCGATGACCTGCTGTATACCGGGACGCAGAAGGAGCTCGGCGCCTATGTCCAGGACAGGGTCGCGCTGAGCCAGGTGACATTGACCGCCGGCCTGCGCTGGGATGCGCAATGGAATCCTCAGCCGCCACGACCGAACCCGGCCATCTCCTACACGGCCCTGATTCCGAACGACCTGGCCATGTGGCAGCCGCGTGTGGGCGCGGCGTGGAACGTGAACGGCAGCCGGTCGGTGATTCGTGCTTCGGCCGGGCTCTACGATGCGCGGACGCCGGCCAATCTCTTCCAGCGCGTGTTCACGGACAACGGATTCAGCACGCTGGCGGTGGACAGCCGAACCGATGCCACCGTCATGAATCTCGTGGCGTCGGGCCAACCCTTGACGGTGTTTCCATCGGGCATCAGAGTCCCCCCGCAGCGGATCTTCGGGTTCGACTCCACCTTCAAGAATCCGCGCACTGTCCAGGCGGCCATCGCGTTCGATCAGGAGCTCGCCGCCAACGTCCTGGTCAGCGCCGGCTATGTCTATGCGGGGGCGCACAACCTGCAGCGGCGGCTCGACCGGAACCTCTTTCCCCCCACGTACAACGCGGTTGGGTTGCCCATCTATCCCTCGGTCCGGCCGAATCCGGCATTCGCACAGATCGAGGTGAACGAATCGACGGCGCGCGCCCGCTACGACGCGATGCTGCTGACGGTGTCGCAGCGGACGGCGCGGACCTTCTTCCAGGCGAACTACACGCTCGGGCTCAACAAAGACGACGACTCGAACGAGCGAAACTTCAGCCGCGAGGTCACGCTCGACGTGTTCAATCCCGGCGTGGAATACACGTACTCGAAGCAGGACGTCCGCCACAACGTAAACGTCAGCGGCGTAGTCGACCTTACCCGCGGCTGGACGGTCGGCGCGATCGTGATCGCGCGATCGGGGTTCCCGTACACGGCCGTGATCGGATCGGATCAGCAAGGTGACGCGAACGACGACAACGATCGCGCGATCATCAATGGCCGCGTCAGCGATCGCCATGCGTTCAGGCAGCCGAACTTCTTCAACCTCGACCTCCGGTTGATGAAAAGCCTGAGCGTCGGCCGCGAGCGGGTGGACCTGACGCTCGAAGTGTTCAACGCCACTCGCGCGACGAACAAACATTTCGGCAACGACAGCATCAGCGTGTACGGCACGCCCGCGGCGCCGGTGGCGACCGCCGGCCAGCCGCTCTTTGCACCGTCCACGGCGCGCTTTGGAGGACCTCGCCAGATTCAGCTCGGCGCGCGCATCATGTTTTGAACGGTTTACTTTGCGTTCGCCTGCGCGTAATGTCATGCCGGTACGATCGACGCCATCATCTGGAGGCCATCCAATGCGACGTTCCTGGGGCGGTGTTCTACCTGGCTTGATCCTTCTGCTCGCGTGCGCCTCGTCGGCGCGCGCGCAATTCGAGACGGCGTCCGTCGTCGGCACGGTCCGTGACCAATCGGGAGCGGTCGTGCCGGACGCCAAGGTCACGCTGACCAATACGGCGACGGGCGTCTCGTTGACGCGGACCACGACCGGCGATGGCAGCTACGAGTTCGTCACCGTGAAGGGGGGCATCTACCTCGTCACCGCTGAGAAACCGGGCTTCTCGCTCGCGCTGACCGACAACGTGCAGGTGCAGGTCGGCGCCCGCCTTCGCGTCGACATGCAACTGGCCATCGGACAGTTGACGGAGAAGGTCGTCGTGACCGGCTCGTCGCCGCTCATCGAAACCGATTCGAGCCAGCGAGGCCAGGTCATCACCGGCGACCAGATGCGGGAGCTCGCGCTGAACGGGCGCGAGTACTCCGCCCTGGCGCTCCTCTCCACCGGCGTGCGCCAGTCCGCGCTGAACAAGAGCAACCAGGGCACGCCGCGCGAGGGCGCGTTCAACGTCAACGGCCTCAGGAGCACGTTCAACAACTTCCTGATCGATGGCGTCGACAACAACGCGTACGGCACCAGCAATCAGGGCTTCTCGAACCAGGTGATGCAGCCGGCGCCGGACGCCGTCAGCGAGTTCCGCGTCGTCACGAACAACCAGAGCGCGGAGTACGGACGCGCGGCCGGTGCCACGGTGAACGTCGCGTACCGTAGCGGCGCCAACCAGTTCCACGGCGACGCGTGGGAGTTCTTCCGCGACACGAAGCTGAACGCGACGACGTTCTTCACACCGCCGGATGGCCAGAAGCCGCCGCTGCGCCGCAACCAGTACGGCGGCGTCGTGGGCGGCCCGATCGTGAAGAACAAGGCGTTTTTCTTCGCGGACTTCGAGGGGTTCCGGCAGACTCGGAAAACGACCGCGTTCTCGACGCTGCCGACGGCGGCTCAGAACTCCGGCATCCTCTCCGTCGATATTCGCGATCCGCGCACGGGGACCCTGTACCCCGCAGGCGCGGCCATTCCGATGACGGCGTTTGCCCGGAAAGTGCTCGGCGGGCTGCCGGCACCCAACGTGGCCGGCGCGGCGAACAACTACTCCATCCTGCAGGAGTTCACGAACGACACCGACAAGGCGGGCGGCAAGATCGACCTGCAGGTGAGCCCCGAGCTATCGATGTTCGGCCGCTACGGTTGGCGCGACCTCAACACGAACGATCAACCGACGATCCCGCTGCCCTCCGGCGGCGGCGGGAACGGCAACATCTACACGCGCAACAAACAGCTGGTGTTCGGCACGACGTACGTGGCTTCCGACCGTTCACTGCTCGAGGTGCGCTTCGGCTGGTCGAACACGCAGGGCGGCAAGAATCCACCCGCGCTCGGGGCGGCCGACACGTTCGGCATCACCGGACTGCCGACCGACGCGCGCATCGCAGGCGGTCTGCCGTCGCAGAGCATCAGCGGCTACTCCGCGTTCGGCCGTCAGGCGACCAACCCGCAGTGGCAGTATCCGACGGTCTTCAATCCGAAAATCAACTACTCGTGGCTGATGGGCAAACAGTCGCTCAAAGCGGGCTACGAATTCCAGCGCATCAACGTCGAGGTCCAGGATGTGAACCCGTTGTACGGCCTCGATACCTATACCGGTCAGTTTACGCGGCCGGTGGGCCCGGCCTCGAACAACATCTACAACCTTGCGGACTTCATGCTCGGCCTGCGATCGCAGTACGCGCTGAGCACCTTCTACATCGCCGACATGCGGCAGAACCTGCACTTCACGTACGTCCAGGACGACATCCGCGTCAACGACAAGCTGACGCTGAATGCGGGTCTCCGCTATGAGTACGCCACGCCCATGTGGGAAGCGAACAACGCGTTGACGAATTTCGATCCGGTCAACAAGGTGATGGTGACAGCCAAGGACGGATCGATTGCGGATCGAGCGCTCGTCGACCCCGACAGGAACAACTTCGGCCCGAGGCTCGGGTTCGCGTACACCGCGGCACCCAAAACAGTCGTGCGGGGTGGTTGGGGCACCAGCTACGTGCACATCAACCGTATCGGATCGGCGAATCTACTCGGGATCAACGGCCCGCAAGTCGTGAGAGCGGCGGTGGTGCAGGGCGATGCCACGGCCGGGTCCTTTCGTCCGACGGAACAGGGTTATCCGGCGGGTCTGACCGACTCGTCAAGATTCAACCCACTGACCGCGCTCATCAGCTACATCCCGCGCGACTACCACTCGAGTCCGGTCCAAAGCTGGTACCTGTCCGTCCAGCGGGAGTTCGGACCGAACATGCTGATCGACGTCGCCTACGTGGGGAACAAGGCCGACGACCTGCTGCTGGTCGCGAACTACAACCAGGCGGTCCCCAACAGTCCGACCACCAACATCCCGCTGGCAACGCGCCGGCCGATTTCGACGTTCGGCGATATCACCTATGTGTTCAACGGTGGCAAGGCGCGCTACAAGGCCTTCCAGGCGAAATACGAGTGGCGCATGGGGACGGAGGTCACGCTGCTCAGCTCGCTGACGCTCTCCAAGGCAGAGGACAACTCCGCTGGCGCGCTCGAGAATCAGAATGGCAACTTCCCGGCGCCGCAGGACCTTAGAAATCTGGACGCCGACTTCGGGCTCGGGTCGTACCACCAGCCGTACAACAGCACCACGAGCTTCGTCGTCTCACTCCCCTTCGGTCACGGCAAGCGGTGGGGCAACAGTCTGCCGACGGCGCTCGATATTCTCGTGGGCGGCTGGCAACTGGGCGGCATCAATACGATCACGCCTGGCGAGATGGTGACGTTCACGTACACCGCGGCTCCGGCGTTCCAGGTGTCGGCCATCACGAACGACTTCTCGGGCGCGAACAATTACCGTCCCAATATCGCCTGCGACCCGTACGCAGCGGCGGGCCAGCAGTCGATTACGGGCTGGTTCAATCCTGCGTGCGTCGTCGCGCCGACCGATCAGAGCCAGCCGTTCGGCAACGCGCCGCGCAACAACGTGCGAGGGCCGAATTTCTGGCAGTTCGATCTCGCGGCCAGCAAGAACATCGCGCTCGGCGGGCCGGCGCGCCTCCAGTTGCGGCTCGAGGCGTT
>Ga0114129_10003521_pt1 | contig 22033 bp, 21 predicted proteins | sample RhiMetdeltSRZDD1_FD_80071 | JGI IMG/M metagenome (GOLD analysis project Ga0114129, IMG submission 80071) | Populus rhizosphere microbial communities from Tennessee, USA - Rhizosphere MetaG P. deltoides SRZDD1 (version 2) (version 2) | ecosystem: Host-associated > Plants > Roots > Rhizosphere >... | reverse complement strand
GGCGGCGCCTCCTCCTCCCGGCCCCGAGAGCGCTCCCGCGTACGGCGGCCCCGTCCCGCCGGGCGGCTGGGAGCAGCCGATCCAGCAGCAGCCGCAGGGCTGGGAAGGCCAACCGCTCGCAGCCTGGGGCACCCGGCTCGGCGCCTACCTGATCGACGGCCTGATCCTGCTCGTACCGGCCATCGTGCTCACGATCATCGTCGTCGCGATCGCGGCAGGCAGTGACACGGGCGCGCTCGTGACCGGCATCGTCGGCTTCCTCGCCTACCTGGTGGCGCTGCTCCTGTACGCGCCGATCCTGATGGCGCGCGAGGGTGCAGGCAACGGACAGACCTGGGGCAAGCAGGCGCTGGGTATCCGAGTCGTCCGCGACAACGGCGAGGCAATGGGCTTCGGCTGGGCCGCCCTGCGGGAGATCGCGGTCAAGAACCTGGCGGTCACGATCGCGTCATCGATCATTCCGATCATCCCCTGGTTCCTGAACTTCTTCTGGCCCCTGTGGGACGACCAGAACCGAGCGCTCCACGACATGATCTGCTCCACGCACGTGGTCAGGGCGTAGGAGCCCACCCGCCGGTCAGGCCGCGGCTGGGCGCACGTGCTCGGCCGCGCCTGTCCAGATCATCTGGTCGCGGCCTGGACCAACTCCGACCATCACGATCGGCACTCCTAGGAACTCGGAGATGTAGTCGAGGTAGGCCTGGGCGTTGGCCGGGAGCTCGTCGATCGAGCGGCACGCGCGGATGTCCTCGTGCCAGCCGGGCAGCTCCACGTAGTCCCCCTGCACCTTGTGAACGATCGACTGGTGGTAGGGGAAGTCGTCGAAGCTCGCGCCCTCGGGGCCCAGGTAACGCACCCCGATGTTGAGCGGGTCGATGCCGGTCAGGACGTCGAGTTTGGTCACCACCAGGCCGGTGAGCCCGTTGATCCGCTTCGCGTAGCGCAGCGCGACCAGGTCGAGCCAGCCGGTGCGGCGCGCGCGCCCCGTGGTGGTGCCGAACTCGCCGCCCGCCTCTCGGAGCTGCTCGCCGAGCGGGTCCTCCAGCTCGGTTGGGAAGGGGCCGGCGCCCACGCGGGTGGTGTACGCCTTCGCGATGCCCCAGACGTCGTCGAGCGAGCCGGGCCCGACGCCGGCGCCCGGGCCGGCGGCCCCCGCCACCGTGTTCGAGGAGGTCACGAAGGGATAGGTGCCGTGGTCGATGTCGAGCAGGGCGCCCTGAGCACCCTCGAAGACCACGAGGCCGCCCTCGTCGAGCACGCGCCACGCGATCGGCGGCGTGTCCGCGATGAACGGCTCGAGCCGGTGCCCGTGCACGCGGTACTCCTCGGTCATGGTGTGCAGGTCGAGCTCCGGCAGCTTGGCGTACGGCCGCAGCATCAGCCGCTTCGGCTCCATGGCCGCGTAGATCTTCTTGCGCAGAATGTTCTCGTCGAGCAGGTCCTGCATGCGGATCCCGAGGCGCGCTGCCTTGTCCGCGTAGCAGGGGCCGATCCCGCGCCGCGTCGTGCCGATCTGGAGTTTGCCGAGCTTCGCCTCGCCCTCCTGGTCCAGCAGCTTGTGGTACGGCATGATCAGATGTGCGTTGGCGGACACGCGCAGGCCGCTCAGGTCGATGCGGCGCCGCCTCAGCTCGTCGATCTCCGCGCTCAGCACCACCGGGTCGACCACGACCCCGTTGCCGATGGCGCAGAGCTTGCCGGGGTAGAGGATCCCCGACGGGATCAGGTGGAACTTGAAGGTCTCGCCGCCGCGGACGATCGTGTGCCCGGCGTTGTTGCCGCCCTGGAAGCGGATCACGAGGTCGGCCTGCTCGGCGAGCAGGTCGACGACCTTTCCCTTCCCCTCGTCGCCCCACTGGGCGCCGACGATTACCACTCCTGGCATGGCGAGAGCGAGTCTAGGCCGGTACGGCGCTAGACGGCGGCGTCCTGCGGGGGCATGGGCTCGGCGCGCGGTCCCGATAGAGATTCGCGAACTTCGGATACTTCGGCAGGAACGTCAGCGCCACCTCACCTATCGGCCCGTTGCGGTGCTTGGCGACGATCACGTCCGCCTCGCCGAGGCGCTCGGACTCACGGTTGTAGTACTCGTCGCGGTAGATGAACATGACGACGTCGGCGTCCTGCTCGATGCTCCCCGACTCGCGAAGGTCCGACAGCATCGGCACCGGCGGGTTCCGCGACTCGACCGCACGCGAGAGCTGTGACACCGCGATCACCGGGACGTCGAGCTCGCGGGCGAGGATCTTGAGTCCGCGGCTGATCTGGCCGATCTGCTCGACCCGGCTGCTGTCTGGCCGCCCCTCTGGCCGCATCAGCTGGAGATAGTCCACGACCACCAGGCCCAGGCCGTGGCGCGCCGCGAGGCGGCGCGACTTCGCCCGCAGCTCGAGCACGCTCATGTCGCTGGAGTCGTCCACGAAGATCGGTGCCCGGGCCAGCTTCTCGACCGCCTTCAGCACCTTCGGCCACTTCTCCGCACGCACCCGGCCCTTGCGGAGGTCGTCGCTCGACACGCGCGCCTGCGAGGCCAGGAAGCGGTGCGCCAGCTCTGTCTCGGACATCTCCAGCGAGAACAAAGCCACCGGCACGCCCGCCTCCACGGCCGCGTACTCGGCGATGTTGGTGGCGGCGGCGCTCTTCCCCATCGAGGGCCGTGCGGCGAGGACGATCAGGTTGCCGGGCTGGAAGCCGCCTGTGAGGGAGTCGAGGTCGGCGAACCCGGACGGGGTGCCGGTGAGCCCGACGTCGGTCTTCGAGAGCTCCTCGAGCTTGTCGATCTCGTCGTGCAGGATCGCCTCGAGCGACCGCATCTCGGAGCTGCCGCCGTCGTGCCCGATCTTGAACAGGACCGCCTCGGCGCGCTCGATCAACTCGCGCGCCTCGCCACGGTGGGCAGCCACGTCGTCCTGGATCTCGCGCGTGGCCCTGAGGACGCTCCGCAGGAGCGAGTGCTCCTTGACGATGCGGGCGTAGTCGAGCACCGCGCCCACCGCCGGCACGACCGTCGGCAGCGAGTGCAGGTAGCTCTCGCCGCCGGCCTTGTCGAGCTCGCTGGAGCGCCGCAGCTCCTCGGCGACCGTGAGCGCGTCGACGGCCTCCGGCGTGGCCTTCTCCTTCAGGCGGATCATCGCCTGGAAGATCGCCGCGTGCCGCGGGCGGTAGAAGTCGCGGGCGCGCAGCCCGACCTCGAGCAGCACGCCGTCGAGCGCCTGCTCGGTGAGCAGGATCGCCCCGAGGACGGAGGCCTCGGCCTCCTCGTTGTGGGGCGGGACGCCGGCCGCTGTCTCTGGCGGGACGGCTACGGCCACCTGGCGGGGCCTAGGCGGTGGGGGTGACGATCGTCTTGATGTCGGCCGTCACACCGTCGGAGACCTCGACGGAGACCATGTGCGTGCCCGTGGTCCTGATCGGCTCCTCCAGCTGGACGCGGCGCTTGTCGAGCCGCACCCCGCGCGCCTGGCGGATCGCGTCGACGATCTCCTGCGAGGTGACCGAGCCGAACAGCCGCCCGTCGTCACCCGCCTGGTGCGAGATCGTCAGCACGGTCTTGCGCAGCAGCGCCGCCGTCTCCTCTGCCTTGGCGGCCGCCTCGGCGACCGCCCTCTCGGCGGCCTCACGGCGCCGCTCGGAGTCCGCAATGGCGGCCGGCGTAGCCGGCTGCGCCAGCTTGCGGGGCACGAGGTAGTTGCGCAGGTAGCCCGGCGAGACGTCGATCACGTCGCCGCTCTCTCCGAGCTTGTCCACGTCCTTCAGGAGGATTGCCTGAGCCATGGTGCTTCCGTCGCTTACCTGTCTGCGACGTACGGCAGGAGGCCCACCTCGCGCGCACGCTTGACCGCGGTTGCGAGCTGGGACTGGTGGCGCCGGCAAGCGCCGGTCACACGGGACGAACGGATCTTTCCCTTGTCGCTGATCGCCCGGCGCAGCGCTGAGAGGTCCTTGTAATCGACGATGTCGATCTTCTCCCGGCAGAACGGGCAGGGCTTGAAGCGCCCGCTACCGGGGCCGCCCTTGCCTCGGGGGCCGCGCTTGCGGTCCCTCGTCGGTGTTCCACCACGCTGCTTCGCCACTTGTGCTCCTGCGTACTCGCTACTCCGGGGTCAGAAGGGAATGTCGTCGTCCGATCCCCCAGCGGCCACCGGTGCCTGAGCGAAGTCCGCCGTATCCGCGGGAACGTCGCTCTGAGGCGTGAAGCGGCCGCCGTTCTCGCCACCCTCACGGGAGCCGAGGAACTGGACGGAGTCGGCAATGATATCTATCGACTGCCGATTCTTGCCGGTTTCCTTGTCCTGCCACTCGCGCCACTCGAGCCGGCCATCGATCGCAACCGGGCGTCCCTTGGAGAGGTACTGGGCGCAATTCTCGCCCTGCGCCCCCCACACGGTGACGTCGAAGTAGTTGGGCTTGTCGACCCACTCGCCGGTGGACTGGTCCTTGCGGCGGGTGTTGCTCGCGATCCGCAGGCTGCAGACAGCCATGCCGCTCGGAAGATTCCGGAGCTCGGGATCGCGGGTCAGGTTCCCCGTCATCACGACCCTATTGATGTTCGTTGCTGCCATGAGGCTGGACTCCTCCTACGCCGTGTGTGGTCGATCGAGAGTACATACGCGTTCGGAGGCGTCGGGCGCTCGCACCCAGGAAGTTGCCGAAAAGTGCGGGGTCTTTGATGAAGGGGTTACGCGGGTGCGGGCCTGAGCGCTATTCCGCGTCTTGGGCGGGTGGCGCGTCGGCGGGCGGCGTGTCGACCGGCGGTGCGTCGGCGGGCGGCAGGTCCGCGGGCGGTGGCGCGTCGGCCAGGGCCACGTCTCCGGCAGGTGCCTCGACCGGGGCGCCTTCGCCGATCGCCTCGTCCACGGCCGGCGCATCGGCGGCCGCTCGGGCGGCCACCTTGGTGTCCTGCGGCTCGCGGTCGTCGCGGCGGCGCGGGGCCTGCTGGTCCGGCGGCGGCGGTGTGGGCTGGCCGGGCTTCAGCTTGATGATCCGGAAGCGCAGCACGGCATCCGTGATCCGGAGGCGCTGGTTGAGGCGCTCGAGCAGCGGGTTGTCGCCGTTGAACTGGTAGAGCCGGTACTCGGCCTCGGGCCGGTGGTCGATCTCGTACGCCATCCGGCGGGTGCCCCAGTCGTAGCTCCCCACCAGCTCGCCGCCGGAGTTGATCATCGACTCCGTCTCCGAGATCGCGGCGTTGCGCCGCTCCTCCGGAGCGGTGGGATCGAGCATCAGCATCAGGTCGTAGTAGCCGGACATGCGACGGGCCACGATAGCGAAAGAGGGGTGAACCGCCCGGCGGGCGCGCCTTCACGGGCATGGGGCGGCGAAGGGTGCGCTGGAGGAACGTGGCGAGGCTGGCGTGCCTGCTCGCGGCCGGGGCGCTGATCGCCAGGCAGGGCGGGGAGGAGCCGGCCCCGCCGCGAGCGGCGCCGCGGCCCGCTCGGCCCGAGCTGCGGCTGGACGAGGTTCCGCGCCTATGGCGGTCCAAGCGCCGTGAACGACGGGCATTGAAAGAGAGGGGTCCTATCGGAGTTGACCGCGTAATACGCGGCAAAGTCCGAGAGCACCGCCCAAGCGCCCGGACTCAGACACCTTCAGCGCAACCCGTCACGCCGGCGCCTCCGCCGCCGCACGAGCGGAGCGCCCGCGCCCCCACCACCGCCGAATTCACGCCGGACCCGGGGCCCTAGCGTGCCGCTTCGCCTCGATGTCGGCGAGCTGGTCGTCCACCCAGTCGCCCGGGTGGCGTGCCGTGACGATCCGCTTCTGTCCCTGCGCGCGCCAGCTGCGCTCCTCGGCGGACATCGTCAGGGCGCGGTGAATCGCGTCGGCCTGCTCCTGGACGTCGAAGGGGTTCACCGACAGCGCGAACTCGGCCAGCTCCTCGTGCGCGCCCGTGTTCTCGCTGAGGAGCGACACGCCGTTGCGCTCGTTCACCAGCGGCCCCTCCTTGGCGATCAGGTTCATCCCGTCGAACATCGCGTTGACCATCAGCAGGTCGTAGTGCTTGTAGGCGGCGATCGCCTCCTCCAGGTTCTCGCGCAGCCGCAGCTCGATCGGCATCCAGTCGGTGGTGCCGTGCCGGTGGTTCACCACCGCCACGAGCGCCTCGATCCGCTCCAGGTACTCCGCGTACTCCGGCACGTCCTGGCGCGACGGGATCAGGTGCGCGATGAACGTGACCTGCTCCTTGAACTCGGGGTGCTGCTCGAGGAACAGGTCGAAGGCCGTGAACCCGCGCAGCACGTTCTTCGAGAGGTCGGCCCGGTCCACGCGCAGGATCAGGTGCTCGCGCCGCCGGCGCAGGATCTCGCGCTCGTACTCGTGCACGGCCGGGCGCTGGGCGGTCCTCTGGAAGGTCTCGGCGGAGATCGGCAGCGGGTACGAGCGCACCCACACGTCGCGGCCGTCGAACTTCACGACGCCCGCCTCCTCGTCGACCTCGAGGTCGAACAGGTCGCGGCAGCAGAGCAGGAAGTTGCGCCGGTAGGAGCGCGTGTGGAAGGCGATGATGTCGTTGGAGAGGATGCCCTCGTAGATGTCCTCGCGGATGTCGGCGGGGAGCACCCGCCACGCGTCGGGCTGGGTCCACGGGATGTGCACGAAGTGGTGGAGGAACAGGTCCGGGCGCTCGCGGCGGATGAACTTCGGCGCCACGTAGAGGTGGTAGTCGTGGAGCATCACCACGGCCTCGTCCTCGCCCTCGATCTCCTCGAGTACCGCGCGCGCGAGGTCCGCGTTCACGGCGCAGTAGCCGTCCTCGTACGCCTCCACCTCGTGTCGGCGCACGTCCGGCGCGTTCGAGAGGTCCCAGAGGTAGTGCTGGATGAACCACAGCATCGGGTTCGCCACGACGTTGTAGAAGCGGTCGTAGGCGTCGGCGTCGCTCGTCACGAGTCGTATCCGGTAGGTGTCGCCGTCCAGCTCGACCGCGAACGAGCGCCCGCCATGCTGCTCGGCCACCTCGGCGTCCTCGTCGGTCATCGCGGACGCCACCCACACCGCGTCGCGGTGGTGCACGAGCCCCTTCAGCGCGGTCACGAGCCCGCCGCCGCCGCGCTTTGCCTCGCCTCCCTCGAACGTGGCGGGGCCGCGGTTCGAGACGAGGACGAGGGGGGTGTCGGGCTTCATCTGTGGTCCTGGAAGAGCCTCAGCCAGTCGCGCAGTAGACGCGGCGTCAGGAAGTGCGTCCTGACGTGCTCCTTGCCGGCGCGGCCGAGCCGCTTGCCGAGGTCCGGCTCGCGCAGGATGCGCAGCGAGCGCTCCGCGCACTCCTCGGGCGAGGAGACGAGGTATCCCGTCTCGCCGTCCTGCACCTGGAGGGGGATTCCGCCCACGTCACCGCCGATGAACGGCCGACCCTTCCAGAGCGCCTCCGAGACCGTCAGGCCGAAGCCCTCGCGGGTCGACTTCTGGATCACCACGTCGGCCTGCGACTGGAAGGCGTTCACCTCGATCGCGCCGACCTGGTTGAGGTTGTTGAGGATGTGGATGTCTGGATCGCCGTCCGCGTAAGCCATCGTGGAGTTGAAGAACTCCCAGCCCTCGGGGTCGTCCGTGGCCATCGAGCCCACGAGCGCGAGCTGCACCTCGGGCATTTCCTCGGTGACCTGACGATAGGCGTCGATCACGCCCATCGGGTCCTTCCAGGGATCGAAGCGCGACACCTGGCACATCAGCGGGCGGTCGACGTCGATGCCGAACTGGTCGCAGACGAACGCGGCGTCCTCGGGCGACAGCGCCATGTTCTTGGGCGACAGCGGATCGATCGCGGGCGGGAGTATGTGAACGCCCCCGCGTGCACCGTCCATACCCGCCGGCACGTACTGCTGGAGGTGCCAGACCGAGGCGTCGTAGTCGCGGATGTACGGGACGAGGTGCTCGATCGCGTGGGGGTTCGGGGTCGAGAGGTCGATGTGGCAGCGCCACACCCACGTCTTCGCCTTCTCGGGCACCTGGGTGCGGATCGCCGCCGGCTGCGGGTCGTGGACGATGATCACGTCCCAGCCGCCCTCGATCTCCTTCGCGTTCAGCTCGTTGTAGCGGTCGTAGATCGCCCACTCCTCGTCCGTGAGCGAGTCGGGGTTGCCCTGAAGCGCGTTGTGCAGCCGCTTCGTGGCGTTGTAGAACTCCTCGCGGCCGAGCATCACCTGCCACTCGGCCTCGATGCCGACGTCGTTCATCAGCGGGATCAGCGTGTAGAGGATCTCGGAGACGCCGCCGCCGAACGCGGTCGCGGACAGATGCAGCACGCGCAGGCCCTCGAGGTCCTTCGCGTGCTCGCGAATCTCCTCGATGAGGGGCCTACCGGCCAGATGCGTGTAGTCGGCGAGGCTCTTGTTGCCTACCGAAACCGGCGTCAGCACGCGCGGCAGACTATCCAGTCTCGCTGAGGTACTTCACGAGTCGCGTGCGCCCGTCCGCGAACTCGGCCTGATCCACCGTCGCCTCGATGATCGCGCGGCTGAGTTCCTGCTCCGAGGACGCCACCGGACCGGCGGTTCCGTCGAGATCCATGAGCAGCCGGTCATCGCCGAGATGGAACGAGAAGTTGAGCCGGCTCTCATCCTCGAGCCCGCGCGTCTCGTCGACGTAGTCGTTGGCGGCCTCGGTGATCGCGAGCTTCAGGTCGGCGACCTCCTCGGGCGACAGCGGCGTCAGGCGGCACACAGCCGAGAGCGCGAGCCGGGCGAGAACCAGGTAGTCGGGCCTCGCAGGGATCGTCAACGAAACGTCGCGGCTGTCACTCGCCTGGGGTACGTCCACCACTTCGGCACACTACCCGGAAAGCCGGGCGAACCCAGCATCGGCCGGGGAGCCCGATGGCGCCTAGGGGCGCGAGCCCGCCGGGCGGCGGCCGAGCTCGACGTCGAGCGTTCGCCGCTCGCCGTCCCGCACGATGGTCAGCTCCACGTTCTCGCCCGCGCGGCGCGCGCTGATCTCGTCCGCGAGGTCGTGCTCGCGCGTCAGCTGCTTGCCGTCGACGGCCACGATCAGGTCGCCGCCCACCGTGATTCCGTCCTGGCCCTGGAACGTGATGTCCTCATGGCCCTCCTGGAGGCCGGCGTCCTCCGCCGGGCTGCCGTCCACGACGTCCTGCACGAGCGCACCGGTGTTCAAATGGAGCTCGATCCGCTCGGCCAGCTGCGGCCACACGGTCAGCGACTCGACACCAAGGTAGCCGTAGTCCACGCGCCCCTTCTCCCGCAGCTCGCGGAGCGACCTGCGCACGGCGTCGACCGGGACCGCGAACCCCACGCCCTCGCCGCCGCCGGACTGCGACTTGATCTGGGCGTTGATGCCGATCACCCGGCCCTCGGCGTCCAGCAAGGGGCCGCCCGAGTTGCCCGGGTTGATCGCGGCGTCGGTCTGGATGGCGTCGCCGATCTCGAACTGTGTGAGCGACCGGATGGTGCGGTCGAGCGCCGAGATCACCCCGATCGAGAGCGACTGGCGCTCCCCGAACGGGCTTCCGATTGCCGCCACGGGCTCGCCCACTGAGATCGTGTGCGATTCGCCGAGGTGGAGCGGCGTGAGCGAGAGGTCGTCCGGGTTGACCTTCAGGAGCGCGACGTCGGCGTTCGGGTCATGTCCCACGATCTCGGCCGGCACCCGGTTGCCGTCGATGAACTCCACGTAGACCTGGTCGGCCGTCTCCGTGCCGTCGGGGTCCTCCAGGGTGACGACGTGGGCGTTCGTCGCGATGTAGCCGTTGCCGTCGATCACGAATCCCGAGCCCTGGCCGCCCTCGCCCCCCTCGTCGAGCAGGGTCGAGCCTCCCCTGAAGATCGACAGCACGGTGACGACGCCGGGCGAGAGCCGGTCGTAGATCTGAGCGGGGTCGAAGCCGCCATCGCGGCCGAGCCCCTCCACGACCTGAACGCGGGTGGTCGTGACCTCGCTGCGGGCCGCTGGCTGCGCGGTGCCGCTGCCGTCGTCGTTCGAGTCGCAACCTGCGGCCAGTAGCAGCGCCGCGGCGGCGAGCGCCGCCGCCGCCCGCCGTGGCGCAAGCAGCGGGCGTGGCCCGCTGCGCAGCGATGTTCTCTTCACGGGGTCGTACCGTCCGAGGGCAGCTCGAGCGTGAAGGCGGTGCTGCCGCGCTCGGTTTCGAGCAGCAGGCGCCCCTCCATCCGCTCCGCCAGCTCGCGCGCGATCGCCAGCCCCAGGCCGGCGCCGCGGGCGGCGTCGCCGGTGTAGAAGCGCTCGAACACCTTCGAGCGCGCGCCGGCCGGCAGGCCGGGGCCCTTATCGGCCACCGTGAGCTCGGCGGCGCCGTTGTCGCGGTGTGCGCTCACGGTGACGTCCGTGCCCTCCGGCGTGTGTCGGAGGGCGTTGTCGAGCAGGATACGCACGATCTGCGCCACGCGTTCCCGGTCGCAGTAGGCGCTCGGACCCTCCTCCGGAACTTGGAGGCGCAGTTCGGTGCCGTGGTCCGCGAGCCGCGGATGGAACTCGTCCGCGATCGAGCGCGTGAGCTCGGCGAGGTCCACCGGCTCGGTCTGAAGCTCGACCGACCCGGAGTCGAGGCGCGACAGGTCGAGCAGGTTCACCGACAGCTTCTGGAGGCGCTCCACCTGCTCGCTCATCGTGTCGAGGAACTCCTGGCGCGTCTCGTCGTCGAGCTCCTCGTCCTGAAGCAGTTCCACGAAACCGGCGAGCGAGAAGATGGGCGTGCGCAGCTCGTGCGAGGCGGTGGCGATGAACTCCTTGCGCGCCACGTCCACCCTGCGCAGCTGGGACTGCATCTCGTTGAAGGTCTCCGTGAGCTGGCCGAGCTCGTCCTGCGCCGTCACGGGGAGCGGCTCCATGAAGCGCCCGCGCGCCACGTGGCGGGCGGCGCGCTCGAGCCGGCCCACGCGCCGAGCGAGCCGTGCGGCCACGAGGTAGCCGCCGAAGAGCGCGATCAGGAGCGCGGCGCTGGTGGCGAGCAGTACGCGGTCGCGCACGAACGCCACGGTCTCCCGCACGTCGTCGAAGTCGCGCGAATAGAAGGCCACGCGCGGCAGCTTGCCCCTGGTGGTGAGGGGCTGGGCGACCATTCCCACCTCCTCGCCGCGGAAGGTGCCGTACGCGGCCTGCCTGCGGCGCAGGATCAGAGCTCGCTGGGCGAGGCTCTCGTCGAACGGCACCAGGGCCTTGCTGTCGTCCACTGGGTAGAAGCCGGGATTGCGCTCCGGGCTCCAGTCTCGCTGCCAGTCCCTTACCGTGACCTGTGCGTCCGTCGCGGCCGACGCCTGCCGGACGCGTGCGGTGAAGTTCTTGCGCGTCAGCTCCCTGCCGTTGACGAGTGGCAGCTCGAGCGCCGGCCTCGCGTCGATGGCCTCCTCCTGCAGGTTCTGGAGGCGCCTCTCCTTGAGGTTGTCCTCGAGCTGAGGCACCACGACGAACCAGATCGCGGAGAACGCCAGCGCCGTGATGACGAAGAAGATGAAGGCGATCTTCTGGCGCAGCGAGCGCAGTCGGCTCATGAGTCCCTGAAGCGGTAGCCGACCCCCCGCACCGTGAGGATCAGCTCTGGTGTCTTCGGCTCCCGCTCCAGCTTCTCGCGCAGGTGCCGGATGTGAACGTCGATCGTGCGCGGGTCGCGGTAGGACGCGTCGCCCCACACGCGCTCCAGCAGCATCGTCCTGCTGAACACGCGCCCAGGCGCCCTCGCGAGCGCCGCGATGATCTCGAACTCCACGTAGGTGAGCCGTGCCGACTCGCCGCGCACCACGACGGAGCGTTTCTCGAAGTCGATCGAAAGGTCGCCCGCGTCGATCGGCTCCTCGAACTGGGCCTCGGGCTGCGCCAGGGCGGCGCGCCGCAGTACCGCCTTCACGCGGCTGCGGACCTCCCGCACCGAGAACGGCTTGGTGATGTAGTCGTCCGCACCCAGCTCGAGGCCGAGGACCTTGTCCGTCTCCTCGGTCTTCGCCGTGAGCATGATGATCGGCACGGTGCTGCGCGAGCGGATCGCGCGGCAGACGTCGAAGCCGTCCATGCGCGGCAGCATCACGTCGAGGACGACGAGGTCGAAGTTGTCGTCACGCAGGCGCTCGAGCGCCTCCCGCCCGTCGAGCGCGGGGATGACGTCGTAGCCCTCCTTGCGCAGCGGGTACGCAAGCAGCTTCTGGACCGACAGCTCGTCGTCCACCAGCAATATGCGCGGGGCAGAGATGCTCAACCTTCGAAAGTGTAGGTGGCTGCGCGCCGGGCCACGCCCGGCGCTTGCCCAACCGCGTAGGTTGAGGCCGAGTGATTGAACCGCGGGTGTACCGAGCGGCCTTCGTGCCGGCGCTGCTGGCGGTGGTGCTCGCCATGTTTTCTTTCGAGAGCAGGCCGAGGCCGCTCCCGCAGGGACTGGCCGCCGACGTCCTCTTCGACGGCGCTCAGGCGGCGGACCTGGCCACGCGCATCGCCACCGATGCGCCCGACCGTCGGGCCGGCACGCGCGGCGACCTCGCCACGGCGGAGCTCGTCGCGGACGCGTTCGCCACCCGCGGGTTCGGCGGCGGGCGCGGCGGGCGTCCGCATCTGCAGCGCTTCACGCACGCGGGTCACGAGCTCGTGAACGTAATCGGCTTCCGCGCCGGGCGCTCGCGGCGCCAGATCGTGATCGTCGCGGCCCGCGACGCCGCGACGGTGCCGGAGGCGCCTGGGAGCGCCGCCGACACCGCAGCGCTGATGCAGCTGGCGCGCGTGTACCAGGGGCGCCCCTCGCAGAAGACGCTGGTGCTGGCGTCGGTGGACGGGTCGAACCTGGGAGAGGTCGGGGCGAGGGAGATGATCGGCGACCTCCCGGCGCCGGAGCTCGTGGACGCCGTGATCGTGGTCTCCGACCTCGGCTCGCACACCAACCGCGGCTCGCTGCTGCAGACGTGGTCGAACGACACGCGGCGCGCCGGCATCGGGCTGCAGCGCACCGCGGCGAACTCGATTCGAGAGGAATTCGGCGCCTCAGCCGGCGGCAGCGGCGCGTTCGGCCAGTTCGCCAGACTCTCGTTCCCGATCGGCATCGGCTCGCAGGGCGTGCTGTTGGAGGAGGGCTACGACGCGATCCGGATCTCCGGCAGCGGCGAGCTTCCGCCGGGCGGCAATGGGCCGGTCGAGGCGATCGACGAGGACCGCCTGGGCATGCTGGGCCGCGCCACGCTCAGGACGCTGACGGCGGTAGACGAGGGCGGACGCCCGCAGCACGGGCCGGAGAGCTACGTACAGGCCGTGAGCCAGGTGCTGCCCGGCTGGGTGATCTCGCTGCTGGCCGGAACGCTGCTGCTTCCGGTGCTGGTCGCGTCCGTGGACGCCTTCGCTCGTGCGCGCCGCCGGCATGTGGACGTGCTCCCCTGGCTGCGATGGGTGGCCGCCTGGGTGGCTCCGTTCCTCGCGGCGCTGGCCCTGGCCCAGTTCCTCGCCCTGGTCGGCGCCACGCCGGCGCCGCCACCAGCGCCCGTGCCGCCCGACGTGCTGCCCCTGGACGGCGCCGCGCTCGGCGTGCTGGCGGGGGTGGCCGTGGCGATGGTGCTGGCGCTCTTCCTCGCGCGCTGGCTGGCCGCCAGACCCGACCCGGAGCTGCGCGAGCCGGTCGCGCCCGGGGCCGGCGTGGCGCTCTCGCTGGCGATCGCGGCCGGCTCGCTCCTGCTCTGGCTCGTGAACCCCTATGCCGGGCTGCTCGCCGTGCCCGCGGCGCACCTGTGGATGCTCACGGTGCTCACGCGCCCGATGCCGCCGCGGCGGCTGCGCGCGGTGCTGATCGGCGTGGGCGTGGCTCCGGCCGCCCTGGTCGCCGTCTACTACCTGTTCGCCCTCTCGGTCGACCCGCTGCACGGCGCGTGGTACCTGCTCATGCTGCTCACCGGGAAGAGCGTGGGGATCGTGCTGGCGCTCATCGGCTGCCTCATGCTGGCCGCCGTCTGCGCCAGCTCCGAGATCGCGTGGCGCAGCCCGGAGGACGAGGACGACAGCGGGCCGGACGGGCCCGCGGTATACGGCCCCGGCTCGTACGCCGGGCCCGGCTCGCTGGGCGGCACTCAGTCGGCGCTGCGGCGCTGACTGGCCGGATGTCCGGGTTTTGACGAGCGCGCGGCGCGATCAGCGCGCGGCGTGCCGATACCGGTCCTGTACAAGGGGAGGTGCGGGGGATGGATCGCAGGGGAGTCGACGATGCGCTCAGGCGCAGCGTCGAGCGGGGTGAGTACGTGGTGGATTCGCGCGCGGTCGCGAGGGCGATCCTGCGTTCAAGGGTGCTCGTAGCCGCGCAGACCAGAGACGGGGCCGTGCGCTCCGAGAAGAACCAGTCCACTACCGGCTGACACCTCGCCCACCCACGTGAGCGGGGCGGCCGCCTCGGCGGCGGCCCGCCGCCGCGGCGGCACGGTCACGAGCAGCTCGTAGTCGTCGCCGCCGGTCACCGCCTCCTCCGCGCTCACACCGGGGGCGAGTGGGACGGCGTCCAGGCGCACCGCCACTGCAACGCCGCTGCGGTCGGCCACGTGCCGCGCGTCCGTGGCCAGGCCGTCGCTCAGGTCGATCATCGCGCTTGCTCCCGCGCGCGCCAGCGCAGCGCCGCTCTCGAGTCGGGGCAGCGGCCGCAGGTGGCGCTCCACGAGCTCCGCCGGCTCGGTGTCGCCGGCAGCGAGCACCCGCCGGCCGGCCTCGGAGCCGCCGAGCTCGCCCGTCACGCCCACGAGGTCGCCCGGCTTGGCGCCGTCGCGGCCCACCAGGTCGTCCTCGCGCTCGGCCCAGCCCACCACCGTCACGGTCACAACGAGCAGCCCGCCGCGGACCACGTCACCGCCCGCGATCGTGACGCCACAGCGCGAGGCGAGCTCCTCCATGCCCTCGACGAGCGCGAGCGCGTCCGCGAACCCCTCCGGCAGCACGGCGGACACGTACGCCTCGCCCGCCTCGGCGCCCATCGCGGCCAGGTCCGAGAGCGCTGTGGCGAGCGCCTTCCAGCCGATGTCGCGAGCGCCGTGGGTGGCGCGCTCGAAGTGCACGCCGTCCACCAGCGTGTCGATGGAGGTCACGGCGAAGGGCCGCGTGCGCGTGACGGCCGCGTCGTCGCCGGTCCAGCGCACCAGCCGACCGCTGCGGTCGCTGAGCGTGGCCTCGATTGCTGCGATCAGGTCGAGCTCGGGCACGGGGCCGGCATCAGCCGGGTTCGGCGGTGCCGCCCGGCTCGCTCTTCTTGCCGTTCCCATTGCCGTTCCCGGGCGAGGGCACCTCGGGCCCCTGATCAGGCGTCTGGGTCTCGGGCGCGTCGAGCGGCGCCTCCTCGTAGAAGCGTGGGTCGTACTCCGGCTGGGGCGCGACGGTGCTCGGCGCGTAGTACTGGCTGCTGCCTGACCGGCCGGTGCTGGAGTACTTGCCGAAGAAGGGTGAGAACTCGGCGGGCTCCGTTGGCTCCGGGAAGTCGTCGCAGAAGTCCCCGTGGGCGGGAAGCATGAAGGCGTGCCAGACGGGCGCGGCGTAGGTGCCGCCCTGGGCGCCCGGCATGGCGACGCCCGCGTCGGGGTAGCCCACCCAGACCGCGGCCGAGAGCTCCGGCGTGTAACCCACGAACCAGGCGTCCTTCGCCTCGTCGGTCGTACCGGTCTTCCCGGCTGCCGGGCAGCCGTAGTTGGCGGCGGTTCCCGTGCCCGACTGGATGTTCATCTCGAGGACCTTGGTGACCTCGGATGCCTCTCCGTCCGTCAGCACGCGCTTGCCCTTAGCGCTGGCGAGGTTCTCGCTCTTGCCGTCCGGGAACACGACCCGCTCGATGCCGGTCGGGCGATGACGGATGCCCCCACTCGCGAGGGTCGCGTACGCGCCTGCCATCTCCAGGGGGGTGACGCCCAACGTAAGGCCTCCGAGGCCCTCGGCGGGGTAGCAGTCGAGCTTGGTCGTGATCCCGAGCAGCCTGGCCGTCTCGCACACCTTCTTCGGACCCAGGTCGAGGATCAGCTGCGCATACACCGTGTTGTCCGACGACAGCGTGGCGCGGGTGAGGCTGACGGTGCCGATGTACGAGTTCCCGAACGTCTTGACTTCCCAGTGCCCGAAGTCGGGGTCGTCGATGTTCAGCGGCTTCGAGGTGTAATAGGTGGAGTCGGGGTCCACCCCCTGCCGGATCGCCGTGGTGAGCACGAATGTCTTGAACGCCGAGCCCGGCTGGCGGTGGCCCTGCGCGGCCAGGTTGAACTTGCTGTGCTGATAGGTCCCGCTCGAAGCCATCGCCCTGATCTTCCCGGTCGCCGGGTCGATGGCAACGAGCGCCGAGCTCGGGCCGGCGGGATCGCCGTAGTACGAGTTGATCGCCTCGCGTGCGGAGTCCTGAAGCGCCGGATCGATCGTCGTGTGGATCCGCAGCCCGCCGCGGCGCACCACTCCAACGCCGTAACGGTCGATCAGCTTGTCCTGCACATAGTCGAAGAAGTAGGGCTCGCGGCGTTGGATGTAGCGAGTGCCGGGCCGGAGACCCAACCCCCGCTGCGACGCCCTCTCCCCCTCGGCCTGGGTGATGAACCCGTTCTTGACCATCTGCCGAAGCACCTCGTTGCGTCGTGCGAGGGCTGCTTCGGGGTTCCGGAAGGGGTTGTACTCGGACGGCGCCTGCGGCAGGCCGGCGAGCAGCGCCGACTGGTAGAGCCTGAGACCTCTGGCGTGCTTGTTGAAGAACGTGACCGCCGCGGCCTCTACCCCGATCGCCGTACGGCCGCCGACCGTTCCGTAGGGCACCGAGTTCAGGTAGTTGTGCAGCACCCAGGTCTTCGAGTGCTGCTCCTCCAGCTCGGAGGCGAGCTTCGCTTCCCGGATCTTGCGCGCGAAGTCGCGCTTCGGGTCCTTGATGTAGAGGGCGCGCACGAGCTGCTGGGTGATCGTCGAGCCTCCCTGCACGGTCTTGCCGGACTCGAGGTTCTTGATGCCGGCGCGGACGATCGCGTTCAGGTCAACGCCGCCGTGCTCATAGAAGCGCTCGTCCTCGATGGCGACGGTGGCGCGGCGCAGGTTCACCGGGATGTCGCGCCAGGGCACCACGCGGCGCAGCACGTCCGACTGGATGAAGCCGAGCCGCGAGCCGTCGACGGCGTAGACCACGGAGAGCTGTCCTTTGTCTGCCGGCTTCAGCTCGGAGAGGTCGGGCGCGGACGCCGCGATCGCCAGCACGTAGCCGACCGCCGAGAGGACGGCGATCACGGCGACGGTTGCGAGGACGGCGAGGCCGAGCAGCACCGAGCTGCGTCCGGTATGGCGCTTCCGCCTCCTCGACTTTCGCTGACGTTGGGTCATTGGAACGTTCGGCGGCGAACCGCGCTCAGGCCTCGGTTGAGGATAGTGCGTGCTCCCGCAGCTCTCGGAGCCAGCGCAGCCGCAGCTCCGCTGCCCTTTTACCCCGCTCTGCGGGCGCGGACGCCCAGGTGGTCGCGCTGAGCCGCACGCCCTCCTTGTCGACCTCGGCCACGGACACGTCGATGCCGGCGTCCTCGTCGCGGATCAGCTCCATCGCCTTGTCGAGGTCGGCGTCGAGCGGCAGCCACACGGACACCTCAACCTGGACGCGCGGGTCGAGAATGGTGTGGTTAAGCACCGAACTCTGCGCCAGGCGCTCGTTCGGGACGATCAGGCGGCGGCCGTCGTCGAGGCGGACGTAGGTGTAGGTGAGCTTCATGTCCTCCACCTCGCCGGTCTGCTCCTCGAAGGTCACGAGGTCGCCGATGCGGATCGGCTGGGTGAGAGCGAGCAGGATGCCCGCGATTGCGTTGGCCAGCGTCTGGCGCGCGGCGAAGCCGATGACGAGCCCGAGCACCGCGGAGGACGCGAGCAGGCCGGTCGCGATCTTGCTCGCTTCGGGGATCTTCAGCGCGGCGATCGCAACCCCGATCAGAACGATGCCGACGAAGGTCAGCCGCCGGATCAGCCGCAGGCGCGTCTGCGTGGCCGGGGAGAGCTCGCCGCGCGTGACCAGTTCGCCGACCTTGGCGCCGCGCTTGGCGATCGCCCGGTCCACGATCTGCGCCACCACGAACGCGATCGCGATCGCCACACCGGCGCCGATCCAGTCGCCGCTCGATGCCGCTGTGTAGAAATGGGCGTCCGGCATGGCGTATGAGGCTACCCCCACGCGCGCACGGACAATCGCGGCCGTGCGCGACTCCGAGGCGTTTCGCGCCGCTCTGCGCGTGGTCGTCTCGACCCGCGCCGTGGTGCTCCTGGTGGCGGTCTTCGCCGCGCTCTCCTTCGGTCCTGCGGCGGGCGGACTGGCGCAGAGGAATGCCGAGAAGTTCGACGACCCCTCGCTGACGCATGCGTTGGCCGACCCGCTGCTCGCGCCGCTCGCCCGCTGGGACTCCGTCTGGTACCTGCGCATCGCGGACTCCGGGTACGGCGACAGCGCTCCGCGCGCCGCCTTCTTCCCGCTCTATCCGCTGCTGGTGCGCGGTCTCGCGACGCCCTTCGGGGGATCCGAGGGCGCCCTTCTCGCGGCGGCGTACGCCGTCTCACTGGCCGCCTTCCTCGGCGCGCTCTTTCTCCTGTACCGCCTCACGGAGCTCGAGTTGGGCCGGCGGCTCGCGCGTCCCACGCTGCTGCTGCTGGCGGTCTTCCCGGCGGCGGTGTACTTCGGCGCGCCCTATTCGGAGAGCCTCTTCCTGCTGCTCGCGGTGGGGCTTTTCTACGCGGCGCGCGGCGGCCATTGGGCCTGGGCGGGCACCTGCGCCGCGCTCGCCTCCGCCACTCGCAGCGCCGGGCTGCTGCTCCTGATTCCGCTCGCCATGCTGTGGTGGGGCTCGAGCCCGCGGCGGCCGCGCGACGCCGCCTGGCTCCTGCTCGCGCCACTCGGGATCGCCGCGTACGCCGCCTGGCTGGGCCTGGTGGAGGGCGACGCGCTGCGCTTCCTCGACGTCCAGGAGGCATGGTCGCGTGAGCTCAAGGTGCCGCTGGCTGGCGCGTGGGACGGCCTGGTCGCGGCCGTGGACGGCGTCCGGCAGCTGGCGTCGGGCTCGCGCACGCCGGTCTACTTCGAGGCTGCCGCCGGGGATCCGTTCCGGATCGCGGCGATCAACGTGATGCTGTTCGTGACGCTGGTGTTCGCGGTGGTGGCGTGCGCGGGCGTGTGGCGCCGCCTGCCCCGAGCGTACGGAGTCTGGGTGGCGGCGTCGCTGCTGCTGCCGCTGACCTTTCCGGTCAAGCCGCAGCCGCTGATGTCGCTGCCGCGCTTCGTAGCGGTGCTGTTCCCGCTCTTCATGTGGCTCGCGATCGTCTGCGACGAGCGCCGCAACACGGATCTGGTGGCCGCCGCCTTCGCGGTCGGGCTCGGCCTCTTCACGGCCCAGTACGCGAGCTGGCACTGGATCTCGTGAGCGCCGGGGTCAAGGCGGTCCTGCTCGACGCGCTCGGCACGCTCGTCGAGCTGCAGCCGCCGGCGCCGCGCCTCCAGCGGTTACTCGGCCAGGCGGGCTTCGAGGTGAGCGAGGAGCGGGCCGCCGCGGGCTTCGCAGCCGAGATCGCCTACTACCTCGACCACCATCTGGAGGGGTCCGACCGCGAGCGGCTCGAGCGCCTGCGCGACCGCTGTGCGGAGGAGATGCGGAGTGCGCTCGAGCTCCCGGACCTCGACCACGCGACCGCGCGCCGGGCGATGCTGGAGGCGCTCGAGTTCCGGCCCTATCCGGACGTGCTGCCCGCGCTCGGGGAGCTGCGCGCGCGCGGAGTGACGCTCGTGGTGGCGAGCAACTGGGACTGCTCGCTGCCGGAGTGGCTCGGGCCGACGGGCATCACCGAGCTGGTGGACGGCGTGGTCACGTCCGCTGAGGTCGGCGCGCCGAAGCCGAACCCGCGCGTCTTCGAGCGGGCGCTCGCGATTGCCGGCGCGGAGCCGTTCGAGGCGCTCCACGTGGGCGACAAGGTGGACAACGACGTGGAGGGTGCCGCCGCGGCCGGCGTGCGGGCCGTTCTGCTCCAGCGCCAGGGCGAGCCTCCGCCCGGCGTGGAGGCCGTGTGCTCGCTCCGGGAGCTCGCCGCCCTACTCTGACTTCCCGTGGAGCGCGTTTCGATCGATCCCACGCCGCCGCCGCCCGAGCGCCCGGAGCTGCCCGCGGGCGCCGGTCCGCGCTGGCCGGCGTGGTACGCCGGGGTCGGCTTCCTCGTCGCCCTGATCGCCACGCTCGTGGTCGTGGGCATCGTGGCCGCGGCCACCGGCGCGACCACAGACGATGCGGACCCCACCTTTACGGTGGTGGCGACCTTCCTCCAGGGCGTGATCTTCATCGGCACGGCGGTGCTGTTCGCGTCCTTCGCCGGCAAGCCGCGCCCGGACCAGTTCGGCTTGCGGCGGTCGCGCTTCTGGCCGACCGTGGGCTGGGCGTCGCTCGGGCTCGTCTCGTTCTACGCGCTGGCGGCGCTCTACTCGGCGATCGTCCAGCCCGACACCGAGCAGACCGTGGCGCAGGACCTCGGTGCCGACCAGGGCACGTTCGGCATGATCGCCGCCGGCTTCATGATCGTCTGCGTCGCGCCCGTGGCCGAGGAGTTCTTCTTTCGGGGCTTCTTCTACCGGGCGCTGCGCAGCCGCTACTCGGTGCTCGTGGCCGCCCTGATCGACGGGGTTCTGTTCGGCGTCATCCACTGGGACCTCTCGACGGCGGACGGCCTCTTGATCATCCCGCCGCTGGCGGGGCTCGGGTTCATGTTCTGCCTCGTCTACGAGCGCACGGGCTCGCTCTATCCCGTGATCGCGCTCCACGCATTCAACAACGCGATCGCGTTCGGGGTGACCGTGGAGGACGCGAGCACGTCGCTCCTCTTCGGCTCGCTGATGCTGGTCGCCTGCACGCTGGTCCCGCGAGCACAGCGGACGGCCATGGCATAGTGGGCGCCATATGAGCATTCGCCCGCTTTTCCCGATGCCGCTTGTCCTGCTGGCCCTGGCCCCCGCGGCCCAGGCGCAGACGCCCACACCCGAGCCCGAGCCGGCTGCTGGGAAGGCGACGCTGTCCGTGACGGGCGGGCTCGCCACCAAGAGGACGCGCTACTTCGCGCCCTCCCAGGAGGTCGTGGTGCGCGGGGTCGTCAAGCCCGGCGTGCGCGGCGAGGTGCTCACGCTGTATGCCATCCGCCGCGGCAAGGCGAGCAAGCAGGTGCGCCGCGCCGTCCAGCGCCGCGGCCGATACGAGTTCCGCTTCAAGGTCGGGAATCCCGGGCCGGTGCGGCTCGTGGTGAAGCACAGGGCGAGCGATCGGCAGCAGGCCTTCCGCACTCGCAGCGAGACGATCCAGGTCGTCAACTGGCAGGCGGGCCAGGGCGCGCGCGGCGCGAAGGTCACGCTGCTTCAGCGCGGGTTGCTGAAGCTCGGCTTCGCGACGCCGGTCACGGGCTACTTCGACGGTCTCACCGCGAACGCGGTCAACGTCTTCCGCAAGACGAACGGGATGGGGCGCGACGGTTACGCGTCCACCTCCGTCTACGCCATGGTCATGCGCCGCGACGGCGCCTTCAAGCTGCGCTATCCGGACTCCGGTGCCCACGGCAAGCACGTCGAGTTCGACTGGTCACGCCAGGTGCTCGTGCTGGCGGACCACGGCAAGCCGTACCGCGCGTACCACGTGTCGTCGGGCAAGCCCTCCACGCCGACGGTCTTCGGCAGCTACCGCTTCTACCGCAAGCAGCCGGGCACCAACTCGCACGGGATGGTGCACTCGTCCTACTTCATCGGCGGGTACGCGATCCACGGCTACGCGTCGGTCCCGAACTACCCCGCGAGCCACGGCTGCCTGCGCGTACCGATCCCGAACGCCCTCTCGATCTACAACTGGATCGACCTGGGCGACCCGATCTACACGTACCAGTAGCCCGGCGCGCCGCGGCGCCGCCCCACAACGCAGAGGCCCCGCCCTTGCGAGCGGGGCCTCCACGGTTCCCCCTTGGCTCCGCCGGCCCACCGGGCCGACGGCACTTCGCGCGGATTCCGCGCTACTGCGTCGCGGCCGTAGCCGCGAGGTTCCCCTGACCCTGCCCCGAAGCGACACTCGAGTCGGCAGCGGTTTCCACGGCGGGCGTGACCGAAGCGGCAGCGTCCGCG
>Ga0114129_10003520_pt1 | contig 22037 bp, 21 predicted proteins | sample RhiMetdeltSRZDD1_FD_80071 | JGI IMG/M metagenome (GOLD analysis project Ga0114129, IMG submission 80071) | Populus rhizosphere microbial communities from Tennessee, USA - Rhizosphere MetaG P. deltoides SRZDD1 (version 2) (version 2) | ecosystem: Host-associated > Plants > Roots > Rhizosphere >... | reverse complement strand
CACTCGTCGAACGCGATGTGGATGGGGTGCGCGATCCGCTGCGTGTAGCGGACGCGCTCGATGAGCGCCGCGCAGATGCGGATGGCGCGCTCGGCCTGGTGCGACTGGAACACCGTCGCGTAATGATCGGGGCCGCCGGTGTAGAGATGAATCGAATGGAAGTCGATGAACGGCGCCAGTCCGTTCAGCGTGATCTCGTCCCAGTCGCTCCAGCCGTCGCGTCCGCAGCCGATGAGCTGGATCGACGGATCGGTGCGCTTCATGACCATCGCGAAGGCGCGCGCCTTCTTGACGTAATCGTGGGCGTTCATGTTGCCGATCTGCCAGGCGCCGTACATCTCGTTGCCGAGCCCCCAGTAGCGCACGCGATAAGGCTCGGGATGACCGTGCTGTCGACGGAGATTCGCCCAGGACGTGTTGCCGGTGCCGTTGCAGTACTCGACCCACGCCTGCGCCTCGTCCATCGTGCCGGAGCCCATGTTCACGCAGATGAACGGCTCGGCACCGAGCACGCGACAGTACTCGATGAACTCGTCGGTGCCGAACCGATTGGACTCCTCCGCGTACCACGCCAGCTCGCTGCGCCGCGGCCGCTTGTCCTTCGGACCTACGCCGTCGAGCCAGTGATAGCCGCTCACAAAGTTGCCGCCTGGCCAGCGCAAGATCGGAATACGCAGGGGCCGCGCGGCGTCCAGCACGTCGCGCCGAAAGCCGCGCGCATCGGCGAGCGGCGAGCCCTCGTCGTAGATACCGCCGTAGATGCAGCGGCCGAGATGCTCGATGAACTGCCCGAAGATGCGACGATCCACGACGCCGAGCCGCCGCGCGAGATCGATGCCGACGCGAGTCATGCGCGGAGTCTACAATACCGGCCGCCATGCTGGTGCGCGTCCTCGGCCCAACAGATGCCGCGGCATTTCGCACGCTGCGAATCCGCGCACTGCGCGAGCATCCCGAGGCGTTCGGGCGCACGCCGGAAGAAGTCGACTCGGTCGAGGTGTGGACGGAGCGGCTCCGTGTCGACACTGGCTCGGATCTCGACTTCGTGCTCGGCGCGTTCGAGGCCGACATGCTCGTCGGCACCGCGGGGTGTCATCGCGATCACGGCGCCAAGCAGCGCCACATCGTCTATGTCTGGGGTATGTATGTCGTCCCCGACCAGCGCGGCAAAGGCCTCGGGCGTCGGCTTCTGCTCGCCGCGCTCGAGCGCGCTCGCGCGTGGCCCGAGGTCGAGCAGGTCTGGCTCGACGTGACGACCGGCAACATCGCCGCCCGTGCGCTCTACGTCGCGTGCGGATTCACGTCGATCGCCATCAAGCCGCGTGTGCTCAAGGTCGGCGACCACTATCACGACGAGGAGCTGATGGCGCTTGCGCTGAAACCGTCGTAGAGTCGCGCCGATCGCGTTTTCACCGAGGAGGACTCATGAACCGTCGTGCGTTTCTGGCCGGCGCCGCGGCGGCCACGGCGGCGTGGCCGCCTCGCGGCGCCGCGCAGCCCAAACCGAGCATCACCTACTGGAACGGCCTCACCGGCGCCGACGGCAAGGTGATGGACGAGCTCATCGAGCGGTTCACGCGCGAGACGGGTATCCGCATCGAGCAGCAGCGGCTGCCGTGGGCTGAGCTGTACCCGAAGCTGCAGGTCTCTGTGCCCGCCGGCGAGGGGCCCGACCTCGCGCTGATCCACACGGTGGAGGTGCCGCACTTCGCCAACGATGGCGTGCTCGAGACGATCGACGACGCAACCGCCGCGGCGAAAGGCTTTCGCGGCGACGACTATCTGCCGGCGACGTGGCAGGGCGGAACGTTCCAGGGCAAGCGTTACTCGCTGCCGCTCGACGTCCCGCAGCACGTGCTCTATCTGAACGTCAAGGTCATGAAGGATGCCGGCCTCACCGGCGCCGACGGCAAGCCGAAAGTGCCGGCCAGTCGCGACGAGCTCGTGAGCATGGCCAAGAAGATGACCAAAGCGGACTCATTCGGCTTCGCGATCGGCACGAGCAATCCCGGCCGCTACACGTGGGGCTTCCACAATCTGCTCTGGCAGAACGGCGCCAACATCTACACGGCCGATCTCAAGCGCGCCGGCGTGGGCGACCCGGCGGCGCTGGAGGCCGCGGAGTTCTGGGCGGGGCTCGCGGGCGGTCTGGGCATCGCGCCACCGGCCAACGCCAACTGCCGCGATGCGTTCATCGCCAACCGGCTCGGCATGTGGATCGCCGGCTCGTGGAACTTCACCGGCCTGCGCGAGGCCAAGATCGATTTCACCGCCGCGCCGGTGCCGAAGCTCTTCAAGCAGCCCGTCGTCTGGTCCATGCCGCACCAGTACGCGTTTCCGAAGCCGAAGAGCGTCGACCGCGCCAAGCGCGACGCGGCGTGGACGCACATCCGTTGGATGACGGACCACGTGGCGGAGTGGACGCTCAAGGCGGGTCAGGTCTCGGCCAGCCGTAAGGCTCACACCGATCCGCGAATCACCGGCGATCCAGTCCTCAAGACGCTGCTCGGTCAGGCGCCGAACTGGCAGGTCGGCCAGCCCACACCGAAGTGGGTCGCGGCGGAGAACCTCACCCGCCCGGTGATCGAGAGTGTCTACACGGGTCAGAAGCCGGCGAAGGCGGCAATGGAGGACCTGGCCCGCCAGATCAACGCGCTGCCGGACTGAGCGTGAGGCGCCGCCGTCGCCGGCAGACGGGGACGGCCTACTTGTTTCTGCTCCCTGGCCTGCTGCTGTTCGTGGTGTTTCGTCTCTACCCGTTGCTGGAAGGCCTGCGCATGTCGTTCACCAACGCGCGACTCGGGCGCGCGACGTATCAGTACGTCGGGCTCGCCAACTACACGCGGCTCGCCGAGGACACGCGCTTCGGCGTGAGCCTCTGGAATACGGCGTTCTACACGGTGGCGAGCACGCTCCCTATTCTGGCGGTGCCGCTCGGGCTCGCGCTGGCGCTCAACCGCGGCGCGCTTCGCAACGTGCTGCGCGGCGTCTTCTTCTTTCCGTTCACGCTGTCGGTGGTGACGGTCGGGCTCGCGTGGCTCTGGCTGCTCGATCCCGTCGTCGGACCGTTCAACTATTATCTGCGCGCGCTCGGCGTGCCGGCGCGCTCGTGGCTGGCCGATCCCGCGACCGCGATGTGGGCCATCATCGGCACGACCGTGTGGTGGGTTACCGGCTACTACCTCGTCGTCTATCTCGCCGGGCTCCAGGACATCCCGCGCGAGCTCTATGAGGCCGCCGCGCTCGACGGCGCCGGCGGCTGGCGCACGTTCTGGACGATCACGCTGCCGCTGCTGCGTCCCGTGCTGCTCTTCGTCGTGGTCACCCACGTCATCGGCTCGTTCCAGATCTTCGGTCAGGTCTTCGTGCTCACCATGGGCGGCCCGGGCGATGCCACGCGCACGGTCGTGCAGCACCTCTACGAGACGGCGTTTCAAAACTTCTTTCAGTTCGGCGCCGCCTCGGCGATGGCGTGGGTCCTGTTCGCGATCATCATGGTGTTCTCGATCTTACAGTTCCGGCTGCTGCGCGGGCACACGGAGTACTGACGGTGCGCCGGTCGCGGGTGCAGACGCTCGTGCTCACGCTCGCGCTCGGCGCGCTCGCCGTCCTGTGGCTGGCGCCGATCGTCTGGGTGATGGTCACCTCGCTCAAGGTCACCGCCGACATCGTGCGGCTGCCGCCGGAATGGATCCCGTGGCCGATGACCGCCGAGCACTACCGGGAGGTGCTCTTCAGCAGCTCGCGGACGGCGCGCATCGGGCGGGCGTTCGCCAACAGCCTCGTGATCGCGCTCGGCGCCGTCGTCATCGTCGTCCTCACCGCGGCCATGGCGGCCTACCCGCTGGCCCGGATGCGCTTTGCCGGCCGCGACGTCGTGTTCACCCTCGTCGTGGGCAGCTTGATGATTCCGAACGCGGTGGTTCTGGTTCCTCAGTACGTGCTCGTCCAGCGGCTCGGCTGGCTGAGCACCTATCAGGGGCTGATCGTGCCGGAGGCGGCGATGACGTTCGCGTTCGGCGTGTTCCTGCTGCGGCAGTTCTTCCTGACGATGCCCGGCGACCTGGAGGAGGCGGCGCGCATCGACGGGGCGAATGCGTGGCAGATCTTCACGCGCATCGTGCTGCCGCTCTCCCAGCCGGTGCTCGCGGCGCTCGCGATCTTCGCGTTCCGCTCGGCGTGGAACGATTTTCTCTGGCCGCTGATCGCGGTCAACAAGCCGGAGATGTTTCCACTGCCCGTCGCGCTGGCGCTGCTGCGCAGCGCGTACAGCTCGGAGTCCTACGGACCGATCATGGCCGGCGCCGCGCTCAGCGCGCTGCCGCTGCTGGTCGTCTTCATCGTCGCCAACCAGCGCATCGTCGAGGGCGTTCGGGTCAGCGGGCTGAAGGGCTGACGACGGCCGCGCATTCCGCGGCCTAGTCCCTTTAGGGGCCGTTACCTCGTCGCGACGATCTTGTCCCAGAGCTCGGCGTACTGCTGCCGGTAAGGCGGCCAGATCTTCTCCTCGGCGATCTTGCGGAACGACGCGACGTCCGCGGCGTTGACCTTCATCCCGCGCGCCTCGAGGATCTCTTTGGCCTTGGCGAAGTTGTCGACGCTCTCCGTGACCTCGCGCACCTTCTTCTGAGCCTCGCGCCCGACCTCCATCACCAGCTTCTGCTGCTCCGGCGTCAGCCCTTTCCAGGCATCGAGGTTCATCACGAGCAGCGTCGGGCCGTAGTTGTGGAACGTCATCGAGACGTACTTGCTGACCTCGTAGACCTTGAGCGCGTTGATGTTGTAGATCGGCAGGTCGGCGCCGTCGATCACGCCCTGCTGCGCGGCGGCGATGACCTCGCCCCACGGCATCGGCACCGCGCTGGCGCCGAGGCCATTGACGGTGTCGGCGAAGACCCGGCCCTGCTGCACGCGCAGCTTGAGGCCCTTGAGATCGGCCGGGGTGTTGATCGGCTTGCGGCTGTTCCAGAAGTGGCGGAAGCCGTAGTCGTAGAAGTAAATGATCTTGACCTTGTACTTCTTCTGGAACGTCTCGTCGAGCTGGCGCCCGATCTCGCCGTTGAACATCGCGTAGGCGTGGTTGTAGTCCCGCACGAGATACGGCGTGAGGAAGACGCACATCTCCGGAAACACCGTGCACGCCGCGCCCACCGGCGTGCCGAACGCGATGTTGCCCGACTTGACCGCGTCCATGATCTCCAGCTCTTTGCCGAGCAGCGTGCCGCCGTGGAAGACGACGTTGAGCTGGCCGTTCGAGCGCTTCGTGACTTCGTCGGCGAAATACTTGTAGCCGATCGCGCCCGACTCCGGCGGCGGCATGATGTGCGCGAGGTCGAGCTTCTTCCCGGCCGCCTGCGCCGGCCGCGCGGCCGGCATCAAGCTCCCCAGCCCGATCATCACCGCCATCACCACCGCGACACACGCGACGCTGCGCTGCGCTCGGCTCATGGAAGCCTCCTGTCGGCGTGCGACCTTCGCGCGTCGTCGGGGTGGTTGTCAAGCTTGACGCGCGCGGCCGGCTACCCGTACGATCCGCGCCGTCGTGATCCCGCTCCTGCGCGTCATCCGGTGGCTGCCGCACGTCGTGATGACGGCGCTGATGATCGTCGCCATGGTCGACATGCTCGTCGGCGTCTTCCTGCGCTACGTCATGACATGGGTCTCGGCGACGTTCGACCTGCCGTCCGTCCGGTTCTTCTGGGTCGAGGAGATCGGCGAATACTCGCTCGCGTGGCTGACGTTCATCGGCGCGGCCATCGGCATCCGCCGCGGCACACACTTCGCGGTGCACATTCTCACTGATCGGTTTCCGCCGGCCGTTCGGCGCGGCGTGAAGGTCGGTCACTACGTGCTGCTGATCGGCTTCGGCCTGCTGCTCACCGTGTACGGCTGGCAGGTCAGCGAGCTGAACTCGCAGTCCTACTCGCCGGCTCTCGATCTGAATCTGCGCTGGCTCTATCTCTCGTCGGTGGTCGGCGGCGTTCTGACGATGATCTACAGCGCCGCCGGCGCGCTCGACGCCTGGCGCGCGCCCGCCTGATGCTGTTCAGCGCCGTCGCGGTGACGTTCCTGGCGCTGACGATCGTCTCGCTGCCCATCGTGTTCTCGCTCGGCATCGCCGGCTTCGTCGGGCTCGTCGTCGGCAACTTCTCGCTCGGCAAGCTGCCCTCGAGCCTGGTGGCCGGCTCGCAGAGCTGGGTGCTGCTCGCGATTCCGACGTTCATTTTCGCGGGCAACCTGATGGAGCGGTGCGGGATGTCCTACGCGCTCGTCGATCTCGCGCGCGCGCTCATCGGCTGGGTGCGCGGCGGGCTCGGCATGTCCGTGGTGCTCGCGGAGTATTTCTTCTCCGGTATCTCGGGCTCGACGATCGCCGACGTCTCGGCGATCGGGGCGATGCTCACACCACCGATGCTGCGCGCGGGCTACAAACCGGAGCACGCCGCGTCGCTCGTGGCCTCCGCCACCGCTATGGGAATCCTCGTGCCGCCGGCGATCTTCATGATCGTGCTTGGTCAGGTGACCGACACGTCCGTCGTCGGCATCTTCCTCGGCGGCTTCCTGCCCGCCGCCGTCACCGCGGTCTGTCTCATGGTGGTCATCTTCGGGCAGGCGCATCGGCTGAACTGGCCGAAGGACCGTCGCCCGACGCGTGCGGAGTTCGGTGTGGCCGCACGCGCCTCGCTGGTGCCGATGGTGGTGCCGATCGTCATCGTCCTGGGGTTTTACTTCGGCGTGTTCACCGCCACGGAGGCGGGCGCGCTCGTCGCCGCCTACGCCGTCGGCGCCGCGCTGCTCTACTACCGCAACGTCTCGCCGCGCGAAATGCTGGTGTTGATCCACGAGAGCGCGCTGCTCACCGCGGCGGTGGTGTTTCTGCTCGCGGTGGCGAGCGTCTACCAGTTCTTGATGGGGATGCTCGGCGTCCCGGCGATGCTGGGCGCACTGCTGCAGCCGCTGCACGCGACACCGTGGCTCTTCCTGCTTGCGGTGTCGGTCATCGTCATTCTGTTCGGTATGGTGCTCGAAGGCCTGCCGGCGGCGGTCGTGCTGGTGCCCGTCGTCTTTCCGATCGCCAAGCAGATCGGTATCCACCCGATCCACTTCAACATCGTGCTCACGGCGGCTGTCGGCATCGGGCTTTTCCTGCCGCCGATCGGGGTGGGGCTGCTCATGGCGCTGCGCTTCGCGAACATCTCGGTCGGCCAGCACTTCCGCTCGTACTGGCCGTATCTCGCCTCGCTCGTGGTCGGGCTGATGATCCTGATCCTGTTTCCGGAGATCACGCTGTTTCTACCCCGGCGCGCGGGGCTGGTGCGCTGAGCGCTAGCGCGAATCCCGCTCCGGCGCGGTGATCGTCGTGCCGCCGTCGACGACCAGCGTGTGGCCCGTAATGTAGCGCGCGTAGTCGGATAACAGAAACCGCACGGCGTGGCCGATGTCCCAGCCGGTGCCCTCCTGCTTCAGCACCGACGCGTTCTTGCGCAGCTCGCGCGCGGCGGGCGTCATGCCGCCGGCGTACACCATCGGCGTGTACACTGGGCCGGGCGCGACGCAGTTGACGCGAATGCCGTCGCGGCCGTGATCGACCGCCATCGCGCGCGTGAGCGCGATGACCGCCCCCTTCGACGCCGTGTAGGCGGTGAGCCCGCGCGGCCGCAGTGCCGAGATCGACGACACGTTCACGATGGCGCCACCACCCGCGCGCTTCATGGCGGGGATCGCGTGCTTGGCCACCAGGAACATCGTCTCGACGTTCACCTGCATCACGCGGCGCCACTCGTCCTCGGCGAGATCGACGACTGACCCTCGGCTGCCGATGCCGACATTGTTGTCGAGCAGATCGAGGCGGCCATACCGCTCGACGGCCGTTTTCACCAGCGCCGCGCAGTCCGGAGAGCGCGTGACGTCGACCTCGATCGCGGTCGCCTGGCCGCCGGCGGACTCGATCATCTCGACAGTGCGACGCGCGAGCTTCAGATCTCGGTCGGCGACCACGACGCGCGCGCCGGCCTTTGCCAGCAAGATCGCCGCCGCACGACCGTTGCCGATGCCGTCGCCCGCGGCGCCGCCGCCCGTCACGAGCGCCACCTTGCCCTCGAGTCCCCAGCCATCCGGAATGTCCATCGCGCCCTCCTTGTCGTGAGCGGCGAGTCTTGTCGTCGGCGGCGAGTACGGTACACTCCCCCACCATGAGATTCCAGGGAGGGATCGCGCTCATCACCGCCGGCGGCCGCGGCATCGGTCGCGCGACCGCAGAGATCATCGGTCGCGAGGGCGGCACGGTCGTGCTCGTCGACAACGACAAAGCGGCGCTCGATGAGGCGGCGGGCGCAGTGCGTGCGAGCAGCGGCACGGCCGACACGATCCTCGCCGACGCGCTCGACGCCGCGCAGGTCGAAAGCGTCGTGCAGCGTGTCGTGCAGTCGCACCGACGTATCGACATTCTCGTCAATGCCGTCGGCGGCAGCACGATCATCGGCAAGCCCGCGGCGCCCATCGACGAGCTGGCATTCGAGGACTGGCAGCGGCTGCTGCACTTCAATCTGACGGGGACGTTCCTCTTCTGCCACGCGGTTGTCCCGATCATGAAGCGCCAGGCCGCGGGCAAGATCGTCAACATCTCGTCGATCGCCGGTCGTGGCATCAGCGCCAGCAGCAGCGCCGCGTATGCCACCGCCAAGGGCGGCATCATCGCGCTCACGCGCAAGCTGTCGCTCGAGCTCGGACCGTTCGGCATCAACGTCAACGCCATCGCGCCGAGCCTGACGCTGTCGCCGCGACTGCGCCCTCGCTGGGACGGCATGTCGCCGATCGAGCAGAAGGCGGAGGTCGAGCGCGTGCCGCTGCGCCGCGTCGCCGAGCCAGAGGATCAGGCGCGCGTGATCTGCTTCCTCGCCTCGCGCGACGCCGATTTCGTCACGGGCCTGACGATCGACGTGACCGGCGGCCAGTAGCGTCTCCTGAAAGGAGCCTCATGTTCACCGGCTGCGGCGTCGAGGCGCAGAAGCCGTACCCAGTCACCAAGAACATTACTGGCGGAGGTAGCCACACATGATCAAAGTCAAAGACCTCGCGTACGGACGCTTGCGGGCACCGGATCTCGACGCGGCTGAAGAGTTCCTCACGCACTTCGGCATGGTCCGCGCCGCGCGCACGCCGACTGCGTTGTATATGCGCGGAACCGACCCGATGCATCACCTGCACGTCACCGAGAAGGGCGATCCCAAGTTCGTTGGGCTGGCGTACTACGCGGCGAGCGAGGACGACCTTCAGCGCGTGGCGAAGGCACCCGGCGCCTCGGCGGTGGAATCGATCGACGAGCCCGGCGGCGGCCGGCGCGTGCGGCTGCGCGAGCCGAACGGGTATCAGGTCGAAGTCGTGTATGGCATCGAGGCACTGCCCGCAATTCCGGTGGCCATCCAACATATGAATTCCGGTGACGAGCCGCTGCGCCGCGCGGGCGCGCTGATGCGGCTGCGTGGCTCGCCGTCGCCGATCAAGCGCATGGGCCACGGTGTGCTCGGCACGCCCAAAGTCAAAGAGACCGTGCAGTGGTTCCGCGAGACGCTCGGATTCATCTGCTCGGACGACATCTTCGTCGGCGACAAGGACAACATCATCGGCTCGTTCAATCGCTGCGATCGCGGCGAGGACTACGTCGATCACCACACGCTGTTCTGCGTGCGCAACGAGCGCGCCGGGCTCAACCACATGTCGTTCGAGGTGCCTGACGTCGACGCCGTCTTCAAGGACCACGAGTACCTCACGCGACTCGGCAAGTACGAGCACATGTGGGGCGTGGGCCGGCACCTGCTCGGCAGCCAGGTCTACGACTACTGGGCGGATCCCTGGGGCCGCGTGCACGAGCGCTGGGCAGACACCGATCGCCTCAACGTCGAGAGCGGCAGCAACCTCCTGTCGGCGGAACAAGGCTTCAGGAGCCAGTGGGGCGACGACCCGCCACAGAAATTCCTGGGGCATGTGAGCGTGTAGCTACGGACGTTCCCGCGGGAACGCCGGGGCGTCTGGAAAGGAGAGCGCATGGCGATCATCCGCATCTACACGGGCCCGGACCAGCAGTCGCACTTCCAGGAGGTCACTCCGCAGTGGAAGCCGCTCGGTGATCAGTCGGAAAGCGCCGAGTTGATTCCCGGCAGCGGGATCGTCATGCGCCGCTTCGAACCCAAGCGCACCAATCCGTGGCACCACGCGCCCGGGCGTTACGCGGTCTTCACGCTATCTGGCGCGGTGGATATCGAGATCGGCGACGGCACCGTGAAGCGCCTCGGGCCGGGCGACATCCTGATCGCCGAGGACCTCACCGGTCAGGGCCACGGCACCCGCGAGGTCGGGCCCGAGCCGCGTGTCTCGATCTTCGTGCCGCTCGGCGAGCCGCGGTGAAGCGCAGCGCGGAGCGTATCCTCACCACGCACACCGGGAGCCTGCCGCGACCGTGGGATCTCACCGCCACCCTCGAGGCGCTCGACGTCGGCACGCTTCCTGACGCCACGACCTTCGAGCGACGCGTGCGCGACGCGGTGGCCGAGGTCGTCCGCAAGCAGATCGCGGCGGGCGTGGACATCGTCAACGATGGCGAGCAGGGCAAGGTCGGTTATTCCACGTACGTGCGCCATCGGCTCACCGGCTTCGACGGCTCGAGCCTCGTGCCCCAGCGCGCCGACTGGGCGGACTTTCCCGAAGCGCTGGCGCGGCACCCGCGCTCGACCGTCTCGCGTCCAGCGTGCACGAGCGCCGTCGAGTGGCGCGACCGCGACGCCATCCGCCGCGACGTCGCGAACCTCCGGGCAGCCGTCGCCGCCGCGCCGCCCGTCGAGGCCTTCATGACTGCGGCGTCGCCGGGCGTCATCGCACACTTCCTGCGAAACGAGCACTACCCGACTCGGGACGCCTACCTCTCACGGCTGGCCGACGTCATGAAAGAGGAGTACGACGCGATCGCGGCCGCGGGGCTCGTGCTCCAGGTGGACTGTCCCGATCTCGCGATGGGTCGTCATCTGGCGTTCCCCGAGCTCAGCACGCCGGAGTTCTTGAAGATCGCGGCCGCCAACGTCGAGGCGCTCAACCACGCCACGCGCGACGTGCCGCCCGACCGACTGCGTGTCCATCTCTGTTGGGGTAACTACGAGGGGCCACACCACCGGGACATCCCACTGCGTGACATCCTGCCGATCGTGCTCGGCGCGCGCGCCACGGCGATCTCGCTGGAGGGCGCCAACCCGCGCCACGAGCACGAGTGGGCCGTGTTCCGAGAGATGAAGCTGCCCGACGACAAGATCTTGATCCCCGGCGTGCTCGACTCGACGACGAACTTCATCGAGCACCCGGAGCTGGTGGCCCAGCGGATCGTGCGCTACGCCGAGGTCGTCGGGCGCGAGCGCGTCATCGCGGGGTCCGACTGCGGTTTCGGCACCTTCGCCCGCTCGAATCCCCAGGTCGAGCCCGAGATCGTCTGGGCCAAGCTCGCGGCGCTGACCGAAGGCGCGCGGCTGGCCTCCGCCCAGCTCTGGAGGAGCCGATGAGCGACGGCATCGTCACCTACACCACCGACGGCCGCGTCGGTCTCGTCACGCTCAATCGACCGGACAAGCTGAACGCCATCAGCCTCGAGCTCAAGAAGCTCTTGATCGAGCGCTTTCACGAGGCCGATCGCGATCCGGCCACGAGCGTGGTCGTGCTGCGCGCCGAAGGGCGAAGCTTTTCTGCGGGCTACGACATCTCGCCGAATCCGGCGCGCGCGGCGCGCAAGGGAAACGCGCTGGCCTGGCACGAGTCGCTCAGCGACGACGCGCGGCTCGAGCTGACGCCGTGGACGATGCGCAAGCCGGTGATCGCGTCGGTGCAAGGCCACTGCCTCGGTGGCGGCTGCGAGCTGGTGATGGTCTGCGACCTGACGATCGCCGCCGACGATGCGCTCTTCGGCGAGCCGGAGATCCGCTTTTCGAACGTCGGGCCGGTGATGGTGATGCCCTGGATCATCGGCCTCAAGCGCGCGCGCGAGCTGCTGTACCTCGGCGATCCCATCGACGCGAAGACGGCGCTGGCGTACGGAATGGTCAATCGCGTCGTGCCGCGCGCCGAGCTTCATTCAGCAACGATGAAGATCGCGCGCCGCATGGCGCTCATGTCGCCGGAGGCGCTCGCCGCGACGAAGCTCGCGATCAACCGCGGCGCCGAGTGCTCGGGGTTCCTCGCCGCCATGCACGCGGGTGTCGACGTGCTCGCGCCGCTTTATGCCGCGCGCACGGAGGTCGGCACGAAGTTCGACGAGATTCGCGAAAGGGAAGGGCTCGGCGCGGCCCTGCGCTGGCGCGCCGCGCAGTTCGCCGACTAGCATGTCGCTGCTGCAGTCGCGCACGCGCCTGGCGCCGGAGGGCTTCGGCAAGCCGGTGCGTCGCGTCGAAGACCAGCGGCTGATTACGGGCCGCGGCTGCTACAGCGACGATTTCAATCTGCCGGGCCAGGCGTACGCGTGCTTCGTGCGCTCGCCGCATCCCCATGCGCGCATCGTCAGCATCGACACGGCCGCCGCGCTGAAGGTGCCCGGCGTGATCACGGTGCTCACCGGCGCCGATGCCGCGGCCGACGGGATGCAGCCGATACCGCATCGTCCGGTGCCGGCCAACCCCTACGAGCCTCAGCTGCGCAACCGCGACGGCGCCGAGCACTTCGTCGCGCCGCATCCGCCGCTGCCGACCGATGGCCGCGTGCGGCTCGTCGGCGAGGCGGTAGCGATGGTGATCGCCGAGACCGCGGCCGCCGCGCGCGACGGCGCCGAAGCGGTCAGCGTCGACTACGAGCCGTTGCCTGTCGTGACGCGCGCACTGGACGCGGCGGCGGACGGCGCGCCGCTGGTTTGGGACGAGGCCGGGACGAACGTGTGCGTCGACTCGGACACCGGCGACGCGGCGGCTGCCGACGCGGCGTTCGCACGCGCGGCGCACGTGGTCCGCCTGGAAACCCAGGTCAACCGCGTGACCGGCGTACCGATGGAGCCGCGCGTCGCGCTCGCGGCATACGACGCCGACCGCCAGCACTACACGCTTTACGCCGGCTCGGGCGGCGTGCAGCGCATCAAGCACGACCTCATGGAGACGCTCGGGATTCCGCGCGCCGCCATCCGCGTCATCGCGCGCGAGGTCGGCGGCAACTACGGCACGCGCAACGCGTGCTATCCGGAGTTCGCGCTCGTCCCCTGGGCGGCACGGCGCGTAGGCCGGCCCGTGAAATGGACGTGTGATCGTCGCGAAGCTTTGCTCACCGACTATCACTCGCGCGATCTGACGTCGCACATGGAGCTGGCGCTGGACGCGGACGGCCGCTTTCTCGCGCTGCGCGGCGTTCACACGAGCAACGTCGGCGCGCACGCGGCGTCGTTCATCCCACTCGGCAAGGGCATCGGTGTCCTGCCGAGCCTCTACCATTTCCCCGCCGGCTACGTGCGCGGCCGGGCGGTGCTGACCAACACCTCGCCGACCTATCCGTATCGCAGCGCGGGCCGGCCCGAGGTCATGTACGTGCTGGAGCGGCTGATCGACATCGCCGCGCGCCGTCACGGGTTCGACCGCGTCGAGCTGCGGCGCCGTAATCTCGTCCGCCCCGACGCGATGCCCTATCGAAATCCGATGGGGCTGGTCTACGACAGCGGCGATTACCCCGCGGCGATGGAACGTGTGCTGGCGCTCGCCGACTGGAAGGGGTTCGAGGCGCGTCGGGCGGAGGCGCGCCGCCGCGGGCGCTATCGCGGCATCGGGCTGTCGAATTACCTCGAGCTCAACACGGGCGCGCCGCGCGAGCGCGCCGTGATCACCGTGCGGCCCGACGAGCACATCGACGTGATCATCGGCACGCTGTCGTCGGGCCAGGGCCACGAAACCAGCTTCGCGCAGCTGCTCGTCGAGTGGTTCGGCGTCGAGCTGCCGCAAGTGCGTGTGATCACCGGCGACACCGACGTGGTACCCGTGGGCGGCGGCTCACATTCGGGACGCTCGATGCGTCAGGCAGGCGTGGTGATGGCCGTGGCGTCCGACCAGATCGTCGAGCGCGGCGCACGCATCGCGGCGTGGCTCTTGGAGGCGGCGCCGGCCGACATCGAGTTCTCCCGCGGGCGCTTCGGCGTGCGCGGCACCGACCGCGGCGTCGGCCTCTTCGACGTCGCGCGCGCGGCGCTGCGCGGCGACGCGCCGGCCGACGTCGCCGGACCGCTCGCCGGCGAGAGCGATCAGACGAACCCGGTGCCGTCGTTCCCTTACGGCTGCGCCGTCTGCGAGGTCGAGGTCGATCCGGACACCGGCGTCGTCGACGTGGTCCGCTGGACGTGCGTGGACGATTGCGGGCGCGCCGTCAATCCAATGATCCTGCACGGGCAGACGCACGGCGGCATCGCCGCCGGCGTCGGACAAGCGCTGTGGGAAGACTGCGCGTATGCGGCCGACGGCCAGATGCTCGCCGCGACGTTCATGGACTACGTGCTGCCGCGCGCCGATGCGCTGCCGAATTTCACGACCGAGATCAGCGAGGTGCCGTCGACCACCAATCCGCTCGGCCTGCGCGGAGGCGGCGAGGGCGGCACCACGCCGGCGCTCGCCGCCACGATCAATGCGGTCGTGGACGCGCTCGCCGAATTCGGAGTCGAGCACATGGAGATGCCGGCGACGCCGGAGCGCGTGTGGCGCGCGATCCAGGCGACGCGCCGGTCTTGACGACCACCGGACACGGTGGTCTGATCTGCGCACCGTCCAACAGGAGGTCCGCCATGCCGCGCACCTACAACGTCATCGACGCCGACGGCCACGTCCTCGAACCGGTCGAGCTGTGGGACAAGTACATGGATCCGGCGTATCGCGATCGTGCGCCTCGCATGATCGTCGACACCGACGGTAAAGAGCGGCTCCTCATCGAGGGCAAGGTTCTCGGCAGCAAGAAAGGGCTCGGCTTGCTCGGCGGCATCGGTGCTCGCCAGGGAGACGTCGCCGACGACACGATGAAGTACGTCGACGGGCGCAAGGGCGGCTTCGACCCGCACGCGCGGATTGTGGACCTCGACATGGACGGCATCGATGCCGCATTTCTCTATCCGAGCGTGGGGCTGTTCTCCGGCGCAATCCAGGATCCGCCGCTCGCGGCGGCGGTGTGCCGCGCGTACAACCGCTGGCTCGCCGATTACTGCCAGCCCTACCCGGATCGGCTCTTCGGCGTCGCCATGCTGCCGATGCAGTCGATCGATGCGGCCATCGACGAGATGCGCTACGCGCGCAATCGGCTCGGCATGCGCGGCGGATTCCTGCGCCCCAATCCCTACAACGGCCGCATGCTGCATCATCCGGACTACCGGCCGTTCTGGGAAGAAGTGCAGGAGCTGGACTTCTCCATTGGCCTGCACGAGGGGTCGACCGGCGGCATGCCGCAGGTCGGTGTCGATCGCTTCGAGACGCGCGGCGCGCGTCACATCATCTCGCACACGATGGAGATGATGCTCGCGTCCATGAGCGTCATCTGGGAAGGCGTGTGCGATCGTTTCCCACGCGTGCGCATCGGCTTCCTCGAATCGGGCGGCGGCTGGATCGCGCCGTGGCTCGACCGGATGGATCGTCACTTCGACGATCAAGGGTTCAACGACTCAGGGCTCTCGATGCGGCCGAGCGAGCTCTTCCAGCGGAACTGCTGGATCTCGTTCGAGCCCGTGGAGCGGAGCCTCAGTGTGCTGGCGGACTTCATCGGCCCGTCCAAGATCCTCTGGGCGACCGACTATCCGCACCCGGACGGCTTTTTCCCGGGCGCGCCGAAGATGATCGCGGATCGGCCGGAGCTGTCGGCGGAGACGAAGCGGCAGATCCTGGCCGGTGGCGCGAAGGCGTTTTACAAGCTGGAGGCATAGCATGAAGACCATCGACGCGCTGTTCAGCGAGGCGGTCGAATCGAAGAAGATGCCGGGCATCATCGCGATGGCCGCGACGGACAAGGGCGTGCTGTACGAGGGGGCCTTCGGGCGGCGCGAGCTCGGCAAGGACGCCGCGATGACGCTCGACACGGTGGTGTGGATCGCGTCAATGACGAAAGCGGTCACGGCCACCGCGGCGATGCAGCTGGTCGAGCGCGGCAAGCTCGCGCTCGATGCGCCGGCCAGTCAGCTTGTGCCCGGCCTCGCCAAGGCGCAGGTGCTCGAAGGCTTCGATGCGGCGGGGCAGCCGAAGCTGCGCGCGCCGAAGCGACCGATCACGCTGCGGCAGCTGCTCACTCACACAGCGGGCTTCGGCTACGAGATCTGGCGGACGGAGATCGCGAAGTATCAGACGGCGACGAACACGCCCGGCATCACGACGTGCACGAACGCCGCGCTGACGACGCCGTTGCTCTTCGATCCCGGCGAAGGTTGGGAGTACGGCATCAACATCGACTGGGCCGGCAAGATGGTCGAAGCCGCCTCCGGCCAGAAGCTCGACGCCTATCTGCAGTCCAATGTGCTGGGGCCGCTCGGCATGAAGGACACGTCGTTCAAGCTCTCGCCCTCCCAGCGCGCGCGCCTGGCCAGCGTCCACCAGCGCGACGACAAGGGCGTGCTGGCGGCGATCGAGTTCGCGCTGCCTGAGGAGCCCGAGTTTCTGATGGGCGGCGGCGGGCTCAACGGCACCGCGCCCGACTATCTCGCGTTCACGCAGATGATCCTGCACGGCGGCCGCTTCAACGGCGCGCAGGTGCTGCGCCCCGAAACCGTCGACCAGATGGCGCAGAATCACATCGGCGCGCTCGAGATCGGCCCGATGAAGACCGCGATGCCCGGGCTGTCGCACGACGTCGAGTTGTTTCCCGGCATGTCGAAGAAGTGGGGGCTGAGCTTCCTGATCAATACCGCGCAGTCGCCCACCGGGCGCTCGGCAGGCAGCCTCGCCTGGGCGGGATTGGCCAACACCTACTTCTGGATCGATCGCCGCAAGCAGGTGAGCGGCGTGTTCCTGTCGCAGGTGCTGCCGTTCTTCGACCCCACGGCGATCGACCTGCTGACGAAGTTCGAGACGGAGGTCTACCGGGCGCTGTAGGGGTCACTCATAGCGCGGCGCGCGCTTCTCGCGGAAGGCCGCAACGCCTTCGCGGAAGTGCGCGCTCGCGCGCACGCGGTCGCCGAGCGCCTGATCCAGCGCTTCGCGGGCGCGCGCGTGCTCGGCCATCGTCGCGCTGATCTGCCGCTTGACCGCCTGTACGGCGGACGGGCTGTGGGCGGCGATGCGGTCCGCGGTCTCGAGCGCCCACGGCATCAGGCGCTCGGCCGGCACGACACGATTGATCAGCCCGATCCGCGCCGCCTCGTTCGCATCGATGAGTTGCGCGGTGAAGAGCAGCTCCATCGCGTGCACGTAGCCGATCTGCTGCACCAGCTTGATGGTCGCGCCGCCGAACGGATACACGGACCACTTCACCTCGGGCAGGCCGAACCGCGCGTGCGGCGCCGCCGCGCGCACGTCGGTCGCCAGCAGCAGCTCGACACCGCCGCCGGCGCAGTCGCCGTTGACCGCGGCCACGATCGGCTTGCTGAACTCGTCGAGCTTGAGCAGCGCGTGATTGACGACGCCCGCCACCTCCGCCGACGCCGACAGATCCCCGCTCATGTCGGCGCCCGCGCTGAAGGCGCGGTCGCCCGCCCCGGTCAGCACGATGCAGCGGCACGGTCCGCGCTCGAGCTCGTCCCACAGCCGGCCCAGCTCGGCCAACATCGCGCGTGTCATCGCGTTCATGCGCGGCTGGTTGTCGACCGTCAGCACGACGACGTGCGGACCGTGGGGTGTGACGCGGATCTCCATCGCTAGGGCAGAACGACGATCTTGCCGTGGGCCTTGCGATTAGTCAGCAGCCGGATGGCCTCGACCGTTCGCGCGAGCGGCATGCGGTGGCTGACGAGCGGCCGCAGCTTGCCTTCGCCGTACCAGCGCATCAGCTCGTCCACCGAACGCGCGAGCTTGTCCGGTGCATGCCAGCGGAAATAGCGCAGCGACGAGCCGAGCGCGGCGCGGTGCTTGACGAGCAGCCGATTGGCCGCGATCTGCTGCACTCCGCCGACGAACCCGACGAGCAGGATGCGCCCGCCCCAGCCGAGCGCGGACAGCGCCGCGTCGAACAATGGGCCACCGATCGGGTCGAAGCACACGTCGGCGCCTTTGCCGTTGGTCAGCGCCATCACGCGCTCCGTGAGGTTCTCGGTCGCGTAGTTCACCGTCTCGTCGGCGCCGCGCTCGCGCGCCGCGGCGAGTTTTTCCGCGGTGCTGGCACCTGCGATCACGCGCGCGCCCATCGCCTTGCCGATTTCCACCGCCGTCAGGCCGACGCCGCCCGCGGCGCCGAGTACCAGCAGCGTCTCGCCCGGCTCCAGGCGTCCCTGCCAGCGAATGGCGACGTGGCTCGACATATAGGCGACGGGAAACGCGCCGGCCTGGTCGAACGGCATACCGGCGGGGATGGTGAACGTCTCGGCGTCGTCGGCCACAGCGCTCTCCGCGAAGCCGCCGTACGCGAGGATCGCCATCACGCGATCGCCGCGCGAAAAGCGCGTGACCCCCTCGCCGACGTCGGCCACCACGCCGGCCGTCTCGAGACCCGGACTGAACGGCAGCGGCGGCTTCGTCTGATAGTTCCCGGCGACCATGATCGCGTCGGCGTAGTTGACGCCGGTCGCCTTCACGTCGATGAGCACCTGACCACGTGCCGGCTTTGGCGCCGAAACGTCTTCCACCTTGAGACTCTCGACGTCACCCCACGCGTGACACATCACTGCGCGCATAGACGCTCCATCTCTTCGCGCAGCCGCGGCTTTTGCACCTTGCCCGTCGCCGTGCGCGGAAATTCGTCCGCCTTCCTGAACACGAAGCGCGCCGGCACCTTGTAGCTCGCGAGCCGCTCGCGGCAGAACGCCGTGAGCGCCTCCACGGTCGCCGCCGTGCCCTCGCGCAGCTCGATTGCCGCCGCGGCGATCTCGCCCTTGCCGCGATCGGGCAGTCCGACCACGTATGCCTGCTTGACTGCTGGATGTGTGAGCAGCACGCTCTCGACCTCGAGCGGCGCGACGTTGATGCCGCCGGTCTTGATCATCTCCTTCAGCCGGCCGCGGAATCGGACGCGGCCGTCGTCGCCCAACGCGCCCAGGTCGCCGGTGATGAAATAGCCGTCGGCGTCGAATGCCGCACGCGTTTGTTCTGCATCGCGGTAGTACCCGGGCGTCACGCAGCCCTTCACGCGAAGCTCGCCGATCTCGTTCGGCGGCAGGACACGGCCGGTCTCCGGTTCCACGACGCGAATTTGCATCCCCGGCAGCGGCAGGCCCTGCGTCGTCAGCCGCACCTCGCGCGAGTCGTCGGCATCCGTCACCGCGCAGTTGCCATACGTCTCCGTCGCGCCGTAGACGTTGCAGAGCTGCGGCGCGTTGACAGCGTCCATCGTCATCGCGACATCCTCGGGCAGACCGATCGTCAACCCCGTGCGCACCGTCGCGAGCGCTCGCCGCGGCCGATCGGGATGCTCGCCGATCGCGCGCGCCATGTTCGCCATGCCGTAATAGACCGTGCAGCGCTCGTCGTCGAGAAGCGCGAGGGCCTCGCCGGGCTCGAAGCTCTCTTGCAGCACCAGTGCGCCGCCGTGGGTCAGGATGGCGGGCAGCGCATTCGCCGAGCCGAACGACCAGAACAGCGGCACTGCCAGCCAGACGCGGTCGGCGGCCGTCAGGTGCATCCGCTCGCCGATGTCGAAACCGTTGGCGAGCACGCCGCCGTGCGCGAGCGTCACGCCCTTCGGCGTCGCGGTGGAGCCGGATGTATAGAGGATGAAGCACGCATCGGCGCCGGTTACCGCGCTCTGCGCCGCGGCCAGCGCCGTCGCGCGCACGTCGTTCGAACGCGCCAGAGCATCGCTCCAGGCGAGGACACCATCGCGACGCCGTTCGTCGATCGTGATCACCGCCCGCAGCTCGGCCAGCCGCGCGCTCCGCAGCATGCCGGGCTCTGAGCCGGCGAGCTCCGGACACACGTCGTGAATCGCGCGCAGATACTCGTGCCCCCGGAATGTCGTCGTGGTGACGATGACGCGCGGCTGCGCGTGCTCGAGCGTCCACGCCAGCTCGCGCGCCGTCGAGAACGTGCTGACGGCCGTGGTGATGGCGCCGACTTTCGCCGCGGCAATCGCGGCGATCAACCATTCCGGCCGGTTCGGCAGCAGGATCGCGACGCGATCGCCCTTACGCACGCCGAGCGCGAGCAGGGCACGCGCGAGCGTATCCGCGCGCTCTCGCAGCGCCACGAACCCGAGCCGGTCGCCGCGGAAGATCACCGCGTCGGCAGACGGCCGCGTCGCCGCCATCTCGTCGATGAGGGCGCCTAACGTTTGGCTGCGCGGCCGCATCGGTCCGCGCATGCCTTCAGCGTCCGGTGAAGCGCGGCGTACGGCCCTCGCGGTGGGCGGCCGCACCCTCGTCAACGTCGTGGCTGCGCTCGAACGCGTAGCGCAGCGTGTCGGACAGCGAGCGCGCTTCGCCGAAGCCACCATAGAGTCGAGTATTGACGATGCGCTTCGCGCCGCGTGTGGCGAGCGGGCCACTGGCGCTGATGCGTGCAGCCAGAGCGCGCGCCTCCGCCATCAACCGATCCGCGGGGTACACGCCGAGTACGAGACCGAGCCGTTGCAGCTCCGCGGCGTCGAGCTCACGTCCGGTGCAGATGATCTCCAGCGCGCGCGCCCGGCCCACGAGCATCGGCAGCCGCACGGGCCCGCCCGCACCAGGAAAGCCGCCCCAGAGCGCTTCCGGCAGCGCGAACGTCGCGTGCGTCGCGGCCAGGCGAATGTCGCATGCGAGTGAAAGCTCGGCCGCGCCTGCCCGCGCCGCGCCATTCAGCGCGGCGATGACGATCTGTGGCAGCGCCTCCAGCGCGTCGTACACACGGTTGGCGGTTCGCACGAGCTCGAGCACCTGGTCCTTGCTGTAGCTCGCACGCACAACGGGACTGAGGATGCCCATGGAGAAGAACTCGGAGCCCGCGCCCGTCAGGACGACTGCCTGCGTCTCGTCGTCGCCGGCAAGCCCGTGAACGATGTCCTCGAGGCCGAGCAGCACCTCGCGCGTCAGACGGTTCTGATCGACGGGACGATCGAGCGTGACGACCGCAACGCGGCCATCGCGCTGGAGGCTAACGTCCTTTTGGCGGCCGGCGTCTTGTTGGCGGGCGGTATCGCTCGCCACGTCAGCGTTTTATTTCAAACGTCTTCACGTAGACACCCGGCGAGCCCTGCGCGTGACGCATGTTTTGCCGCATGCGCTCGGATGCCGGCACCGCATTGCGCTGGGCATGCCACTCCGGGGTCTCGGACACGCGCGGGTTCTCGAATTCGTAGAACGTCAAGTACGTCGGCGCCCCCTCCACGGCTCGGTAGCGCCGGCCGCGAATCACGCCAGGAACTTTCTCGTAGTTCGGCACGTAAATCGTGTTGTACCACTCGTTGAACTCGCGATCGACTTCGGCCGGCACGCCCATGCGTCCGAGCTGCAGCGCGGGCGCCATCCCGCTCGCCGCGACGGACGGCGTCACCGTGCGCGGATGGATCATCGTGTACACGTTGCGGATGAACGTCGTCGCAACGGCCTGCGGGCCGGTACGCTGCGTCCACGGCGTCGGATTCGTCGCGACCTTCTTGTACGCGGCGCTCTCCAGGACCGCCGGGCTCTCCAGCTCGTATACGGCCAGATGCTTGGGCCCACCCTTCACCGCCTCGTAGCGCGCGCCATTTAGAAATCCGGGGATCGCCAGCCGCTCTGCGAGATGCTCTTCGTTGTACCAGCGGTTGAATTCGGGTTCCTTGTCCGCCGGCACGTCCGCCCACACCATCAGGAGTCCAGTTCCCTTTTTCGCTGCGGATGGAGTCATGGATGGCCCCTTTCGGGGTGGCATCGTAGATCAGGGAGCCGCGGAGTGCCAGCGGTTGGGGATTGACGCTACCGCGTCGGCGTGCGCCGACACCGCGTGTACGTCCGGCGGCGCCGCGTG
>Ga0114129_10003519_pt1 | contig 22038 bp, 24 predicted proteins | sample RhiMetdeltSRZDD1_FD_80071 | JGI IMG/M metagenome (GOLD analysis project Ga0114129, IMG submission 80071) | Populus rhizosphere microbial communities from Tennessee, USA - Rhizosphere MetaG P. deltoides SRZDD1 (version 2) (version 2) | ecosystem: Host-associated > Plants > Roots > Rhizosphere >... | reverse complement strand
GTCCTGGTCTTCGTCCCGGCGCGCCTGCTGCAGTCGTCGGGCATCGGCGCGCTGCCCGCTTGGGGTATCGCCCAGGTGATCGGCGTCGTACTCGTCTTCGCCGGCGGCGCCTTGGCCATCTGGTGCGTCCTCGCTTTCGCGACGCTGGGTCGAGGCACGCCAGCCCCCTTCGATCCGCCTCGCCTCCTGGTCGTGCGCGGCCCGTACAAGTTCGTCCGCAACCCGATGTACCTCGGCGCATCCGCAGCGCTCGCGGGCGCGGCGCTGTTCTACGAATCGTGGTCCCTGCTCGCGTATCTGGTGGCGTTTGCGCTCGCCATGCACGCATTCGTCATCTGGTACGAGGAACCGACGCTCACCCGCACCTTCGGCGCCGACTACACGGCGTACCGCGCAACGGTACACCGCTGGCTTCCGACGTGGCGCGGCCGCCCCGGCTGAACAGCCCGCGGTTCAGCGAATCTACGTCGACTGACCGATGCCGCGCGGAGCGAAAATCGATTATTGCCGTAATCAATGGCAACGCGAAAAGCGAAACAGCTCGGGTTCGAATTGAAGTACCGCGGCCGCGGTGGCTACCGGCCGGGCGCGGGGCGGCCGAAGAAGCCGGGAGCGGGAGTGCCGCACGGACGGAGGCCGGCACTCGCGTCCCGGCATCCGGTACACGTCACGGCGGGCGTGCGGGACGAGGCGGCGCGGTTGCGGAGCCGGGCGCTGTGCCGCGCGATCCTCCAGGCGATCGGTGCGGGGCGCGAGCGGGAGGGCTTCCGCGTCATCCACTTCACTCTGCAGAGCAACCACGTGCATCTGATCGTCGAGGCGAACGACGCGGACGCACTCGCGCGCGGGATGCAGGCGTTGTCGATCCGGATTGCGCGGGCGGTGAACCGGGTGCTCGAACGACAGGGGAAGGTGTTTGCGGACCGTTACCACGCGCACGTGCTGCGGTCGCCGACGGAGACCGCTAACGCGATCGCGTATGTGCTCGGGAATTCGCACATCCATGCGGGAAGGCGAGGGCGAGCGATCCGCGAAGATGCGATCGACCCGCTCAGCTCGGCGGCGAATCGGCAGCTCGTCGCGCAGCCGCACACGTGGTTGCTGCGGATCGGGTGGATGCTCGGGCTGCCGGCGTCATGACGCGCTAGCGCTTGTCGGGCGGGGTGTTCGCGAGCGCCGCCACGAATCGAGCATGCGCGGCGGCGTCCACGGGGCGGTGCTTCACTCTGGTGCTGGCCGGATCCTTGCCGAGGAAGTTCTCGCCCCTCCAGTTCCGGGCAGGGCGGATGGGGCGGGGGGTGAAGCCACCGCCGCAGTTCGGGCAGACGTTGGCGAGGATGCCGTCGACACACGAGGCGCAGAACGTGCACTCGTAGGAGCAGATGCGCGCCTCGAGCGAGTCGGGCGGCAGCGGCTTGTTGCAGTTCTCGCAGGTGGGTCTCAGCTCGAGCATCGCTAGAAGTGGTACCCGAAGCCGGCCACGACGTCGATGATGCGCCACGTTCGCCGGCGGAACGGGCCGGGGATGGAGTCGTGGCCGGTCACCGAAGGGTGGCCGCTCTGGACCACCGCGCCGCCGCCGACTGCTCCCTCGAGGAACAGGCCCGAGCTCCACAGGAACCGCCATCCGGCGTTGAGCGTGAAGATATCCATCCGCGCGGTTGGATCGAACTGGTACGGGCTGTCGTAGGACCGCTCGTACCGGTGTCCCGACCACGTCACGCCGGCGACGAATCCGCTCCCGTCGCCGCTGAACACGCGCAGGCCGATCGCAGGTGCCAGTTGTACGTTGCGAACTCCGTAACTGGAGTCGTCGTGGAGGCCGACTCCCGACAACCCGAGCGCAGCGGTCGCGGCCAGGTGCCAGACGTGAACGTCCATCCGGACGCCGCCGAAGTCGTAAGGACTGCCGATTCCGGCGGAGACGCTGAGGCCGAGGATGGAGGAGGCGAGCAGCCCGACCATGCTCAGGTGGACGGGCCCGGAACCGTCGTGGCCACGGGCGGTGTGCCCTCCACCGCGGCGAGGCGGCGGCGGCGGGGCTCGGCGGTCACGAGGTGCCCCACCGCGACGCCGAAGGCAATGACGAGGCAGAGCAGCCACAGCGTGCGCGAGCCGAAGCGTTGCATGATCTCGCCCGCGGCAAAGGGAGAGATGCTGAATGCAGCGCCCCACGTCATGGCGAATGCGCCTTGGTACCGGCCGCGCAGGTCCGGCGGTGAGAGGTTCGCCACCACCGCGTTGGCGACCGGGAATCCGACCACTTCCCCGACGGTCCACAGAGCGGTGCCTACGCCGTACACGAGCAGGCTGCCCCCGATGGCGTTCACGCCGTAGCCCAGGCCGAACAGCGCCGCCGAGATCGAGAGCAGCAGCGCGGCGTCGACGCGGCTCAGCCGCGGCGAGAGAAGCGGCTGCAGCAGGACGACGCCAGCGCAGTTCAACGACATGAGGAAAGCGTACGCGGACGGGCCGAGCCCGTGAGCGGACATGTCGATCGGCAGCGCCAGCTGCCACTGCACGAAGACCACCAGCGCGACCACCTGGAGCACGAGGAACGAGACGAACGGACCGTCCGCGAAGGCCCTCGCCAGGCCACGAAGGGCCGGCTCGTGCACGACGACGGGAGGCCGCGTTTCCGGGACGCGCAGAAGGATGATGGTCGCAGCCGCAAGCGACGTCCCGGCGTCGGCGACGAACAACGCGACGTAGCTGCGCTCGGCGACGAGCCCGCCGATGAGGAGCCCGACCGAGAGCGCGAAGTTCACCGCCCAGTACACGAGGCCATACGCGCGGGCGCGATCGGCCGGCGGGACGACGTCGGCGACCGCCGCGCTGATCGCCGGCCGGAACGTGTCTCCCGTCGCGGCCGTCGAGAAGGCAAACAGGGCGAGCAGCACCGGGCTCCGGGAGAAGGCGAGCGCCCCGACGGAGCACGCGCTGAACACGAGCCCGAACACCATCGTGGCCCGCCGGCCGATGCGGTCCGCCAGGAGCCCGCCGAGAGGGCCCGCGATGACGAAGCCGACTCCGTAGAGCGAGAGGATCCTGCCGGCCTCCGCCGGGCCCAGGCCGCGCTCCCGCACCAGGTAGAGCGAGAGGAACGCGATGACGAAGCTCGCCAGCCGGTTGACGATGAGGCCCCACCACATCGTCCAGAAGACCGTGGGCAGGCCGCCAGCCGCCGCCCCTAGGGCGGCGCTGAGCTTCCGGAGGGGCCGCTGAGCCGCCGCCCCTAGGGCGGCGCTGAGCTTCCGGAGGGGCCGTTGAGCCGCCGCCCCTAGGGCGGCGCTGAGCCTGCGGAGCGGCCCCTGAGCCGCCGCGCGCACCGCTACACCCGATCCAGCGCCTGCGTCAGGTCGTCCACCAGGTCCTGCCCGTTCTCGATGCCGACCGACAGCCGGATGAACCCGTCGTCGATGCCGAGCAGGCGGCGCGTCTCCGGAGGCACCGATGCGTGCGTCATGATGGCCGGGTGCTCGATGAGCGACTCCACTCCTCCGAGCGACTCCGCGCAGGCGAACAGGCGTACCGACTTCAGCACGGTGCGCGCCGCAGGCAGCCCGCCGCGCACCACGCAGGTCAGCATCCCGCCGAAGCCGCGCATCTGCCGCGTGGCGAGCGCGTGCTGCGGGTGCTCCGGCAGCCCGGGCCAGGTCACCTTCTCGACCTTCGGGTGCCGCTGCAGCGCCTGCGCCACGAGGCGCGCATTCTGATCGTGCCGCTCCATCCGCACGTGCAGCGTCTTGAGCCCGCGCAGTACGAGGAAGCAGTCCAGCGGCCCGGGGACCGCGCCGACTGCGTTCTGCAGGAAGGCGAGCTTCTCCTGCAGGTCGTCGCGCCGCATGACGAGCGCACCGGCCACGACATCGCTGTGCCCGTTGAGGTACTTGGTCATGCTGTGCGCGACGATGTCGAAGCCGAAGTCGAGCGGCCGCTGGAAGAACGGCGTGGCGAAGGTGTTGTCGCAGACCGAGACGACCCCGCGCTTGCGGCAGACGTCCGCCACCGCGGCGAGGTCGACGATCTTCAGCATCGGATTGGTCGGCGTCTCCGTCCACAAGAGGCGCGTCTTCGGCGTCAGGGCGCGCTCGACCTTCCGCGGATCGGTCATGTCCACGAACGCCAGATCGAGGCCCAGCCGCTTGAACACCTTGTCGGCGATGCGGAACGTGCCGCCGTAGAGATCGTCGGACAGCACCACGTGGTCGCCCGCGTTGCACAGATGAAGCACGGCGTCCGTCGCCGCGAGCCCGCTGGCGAAGGCGAGCGCGTGCTTGCCGCCTTCCAGCGCTGCCAGGCACCCCTGCAGGGCGTCGCGCGTGGGATTGCGCGTGCGCGAATATTCGAAGCCCTTATGCTCGCCGGGGCCTTCCTGCACGTACGTCGAGGTGAGGTACACGGGCGTCATCACCGCGCCCGTGGTCGGGTCCGGACGCTGCCCGGCATGGATGGCGAGCGTCTCGAAGCGATCGCTGTCGCGAGTGGACATGGCGCCGAGTGAATACCACCGGGTCTTCCTGCTGTCTCCCGCCAACGCGGGCGGCGAGCGCATGCAGATGTTGCTGCGCCCGGGTGCGCAGTTCGACCTCGCGCGGCGTCTGCGCGCCGGCCAGGCGACGCTCGGCGAGGCCTTCGAATTCACCAGCGGCCTCTACTTCCGGGGGAAGCTGCTCTACGCGCGCACCTTCGCGCGGTCGCCGCAAGGCGTGCCTGGGGTGCTCGTCATCGCGCCTGGCGCGGGGCTCGTCCCTGCCGAAGCGCCCGTCGACGCGGCGCAGATCGAGCGCCTCGGAAAGATCCCGGTCGACGCCGCCGACCGCCGCTTTCGCGTGCCCCTCGAGGACGCGTCGCGCCTCGTCCTGCGCGTCCTGCCGCCCGAGGCAGAGATCGTGCTGCTCGGCAGCGTCGCCTCGGACAAGTACGTCGACCCTCTGCTGGGCGTTTTCGGCGAGCGCCTTGTCTTCCCGCCTTCTTTCGTCGGGCGCGGCGACATGAGCCGCGGCGGATTGCTGCTGCGCTGCGCCCGCGCAGGCACCGAGCTCGAGTACGCCAAGGTGCAGGGCGCCGTCCGCCACGGCCCGCGCCCGCCGCGGTTGCCGAGGCCGCCCCGACGCAGCGCCTGATTCCTGGCCGAGCGAGGGCGCCGTCGTCGGTACGCTCTGCATTACCAACCAGGAGCGTAAGTAGCGACGCGGTTGTGCATGCCTGGCGGGAAAGTTCGACGCCGGGCTGGAACATGCACACCGCCGCGGAGATCGGGATCGACGACTTCCAGGCGAAACGAGCGCCCGACGAGCGCTACCGCACGACGCCGCTGCGCGGGCTCTTCACGCACATGAAGGGCGGCTTCTACCACGATGGCCGATTCGCCACCCTCGCCGACGTCGTGAACCACTACGACACCGCTCGGGGGCTGGGGCTGAATCAGCAACAGAAGAGCGATCTGGTGAAGTACCTCAAGTCGCTCTAACGGATTGCCTGCGCTTCACCGCGCTCGTCGTCGCACCGTAACGGCGGTCTAGTGCCGCGCCGCGAGGAACTCGATCAAATCGATCTTCGTCACGATGGCCGCGACCTGGTCGCCGTCCTTGACGATGGCCACGTGGTCCTTGGCGAACAGCTCGCGCAGCCGCGACACGGGGGTGCGCAGCGTCACGACGCCGTCGATCGGCTTCATCACCGCGCTGACGGGCTCCTCCAACTCGTGGCGGCCGTCGATGAGGGCCTGCAGCAGGTCGACCTCGTGCAGCATGGCGACGGGCCGCTCGCCGTCGAGGACCGGAAGCTGTGAGACGCCGTGGCGCTTCATCAGCTCGACGGCGTGCTTTGCCGTATCCGACGGCTTCACCGTGTAGACCGGGCGCCGCTTGCCGCCGAGCAGATCGGCGACGGTGCCCATGCGGTCGGTCGGATCGAGGAAGCCGTTGTCCTTCATCCACTCGTCCGAATAGAACTTCGTGATGTAGCGCGAGCCGCTGTCGGGCAGGACGACGACCACCGTCTTGCCGCGTCCCATTTCCTGCGCGACTTCGACCGCCACGTGAATGGCGGAGCCGGACGAGCCGCCCGCGAAGAGTCCCTCCTCCCGCGCGAGCCTGCGCGCGGCGAGGAAGCTCTGCTTGTCGTCCACCCGCCGCACGTCGTCGAGGACCTTGAAGTTCATCGCCTTGCACAGCATGTCCTCGCCGATGCCCTCCACCTTGTAGACGTGGGGCTGCACGAGCTTCCCGGTCTTGAAGTAGTCGAGGTACACGCTGCCGTCCGGGTCGACGCCGACGTTCCTCGACTGCGGGAACTTCTCCTTCAGGTACTTGCCCGCGCCGCTCATCGTGCCGCCGGTACCGAGGCCCGCGACGAACGCGTCGAGCGTCAGCGCCGCCTTGCGCAGATCGTCCTCCAACTCGGGCCCGGTGATCCGGTAGTGCGCCTCGATGTTGTCGGCATTGTGGTACTGGTTCAGCATGAACGAGCCGGGCGTCTCGCGGTGGATGCGTTTGGCCGTCTCGTAGTAGCTGCGCGGGTCCTCCGCCGGCACGTTGGTGGGCGTCACCACGACTTCCGCGCCGAACGCCTTCAGAGCGTTCACTTTCTCCGACGACATCTTGTCGGGCATGGTGAAGACGCAGCGATACCCCTTCACGGCCGCCCAGAGCGCGACGCCCATGCCGGTGTTGCCGCTCGTGTTCTCCACGATGGTCGCGCCGGGCTTGATGCTCCCCTCGCGCTCGGCCTTGTCGAGGATGTACATCGCCATGCGGTCCTTGATGGACCCGCCCGGGTTCATGAACTCGCACTTGGCGTAGACCGCCGCGTCCTTGGGCCCGACGAGCTTGTTGAGCCGGACCAGCGGCACCTTGCCGATCGCCTGCAGGATGTTGTCGTAGACGGGCATCGCGTTTCTCCCGAAGGTCCGATGTATAGCCGAATTGGCGGGCGCCGCGCGGATCGATGGTAGCCTGACGGCCACGATGACCCAGGCCGAGATCGGCGACGCTTACCGGAGCGCCATGGGCCGCCCTGCCTCTCGCGTGCAGAAGCTGCCCGGAGGAGCGGGCAATCGCACTTACTGGCGCGTGCACGGAGACGACGGAAAGACCGCCGTCGTGATGGAGTTGCCGTCCGATCCCGGCAAGAGCGAGGAAGTGTCGAAGGAAGGCGCGGCCCAGGATCTGCCCTTCCTGAACGTCCACCGCTACCTCGACCGGCTCGGCGTTCGCGTGCCGCGCATCTATCTCGATGCGCACCGCCGTGGCTACGTCGTGCTGGAAGATCTGACCGACCGCACGCTCGAGATGGCGCTGCGCGACGCGCCGCCGAACGCCGCCTCGAAGAACCGCCGCGACATCTACGCCCGCGCCATCGACCAGCTCGCCAAGCTGCGCGCCCACGCCGAGCGCGACCCCGATCCGTCCTGCCTCGCCTTCGGCCGCGCGTTCGACTTCGATCTCTACCAATGGGAGTTCGAGCACTTCGTCGAGTACGGCCTGCTCGGACGCGGAGCGACGCCGGCGGAAGCGGAGCTGCGCGAGCTGCGCGAGACGTTCACGCGCATCTCGCGCGAGCTGGCCGCGGCGCCGCGCGGGTTCACGCACCGCGACTACCAGAGCCGCAACATCATGGTGCTCCCTTCGGGCGAGCAGGTCGTGATCGACTTCCAGGACGCTTTGCAGGGGCCGCGGCAGTACGACCTGGTGGCGCTCTTGCGCGACAGCTACGTCGAGCTGCCCCGCGACCTGATCGACGACATGCTGAACAGGTACCTGCGCGAGCTCGTCCGCCAGGGAGGGCCGAAGCTCGACGAGCGCGAGTTCGCCGGCTTCTTCGATCTGCTCACCGTGCAGCGCAAGTTGAAGGACGCCGGCCGCTTCGTCTTCATCGACCAGGTGAAGAAGAACCCGTCGTTCCTGGTGCACATCCCCTCGTCGCTGCGCTACGTGAAGGACGCGCTCGCGCGACGCCCGGAGCTCGCGAACGTGCGCGAGATCCTCGCGCGCCACGTGCCCGAATTGCGGTAGACAGGCGGCGTCCTCGCGGACCTCCGGGGACCGCCGCGCCGGCGTTGGTGATCAGGGTTTCTTCGTCGCCGCCGGGCGCTCCCAGCGGAACTCGACGAGCTGAGCCGGGACGTCGCCGCCGTCCTCGCCCTTCTGGTGAGAGCAGTCCTCGCGCACCTGGTAGGAAGTCTCGGCGACCACCTGCAGCGCATCGGGCTGACACGAGCTGACCCGCAAGGCGAAGTCGATGTCGCAGCGGCGGCCGCCCGGCGCCGCTTCCTTCGTCTTCATCGATCCGGAGAGCGCGGTGGAGGTCCGCCGCAACTCGATGAGCATCGGATCGTCGCCGGCCTCCGGCGCGGCTTCGCCGCCGTCCGCCTCGCGGTGGAAGAACTTTCCGCGGACCGAGTCGCCGCGGTCCTCGAGGCGGTACGCGAAGGCCGGGTCGCTCGCATTCACCCAGACTCCGGACAGGTCCTGGTCGCAGAAACGGGGCGCGGAACGCTTGCATCCACCGAGCGCGACGGCCGCGCAGACGAGCAGGGCAGGTCTCATCGGAGGCGGCTCTCTACCACGGGTCAGAGCGCGCCGAGCAGCAATCGCTCTGCCCGGTCCACGTCGGCGAAGTCCTGCATCACGACCTCCGGTCCGTGCGTCGACAGGTCGTGGACGGTCCAGCGTCCCGACGCGACGCCGCACGCGGGCAGGCCCGCCTCGTGCGCAGCCAGGATGTCCCGCGGCGTGTCGCCGATCACCAAGGCCTCGGTCGCGCCGAGCTCGCGCGCCCGCCTCCACGCGGTGCGCACGATCTCCGGCCGCGGCTCCGCGTCGCTTCCGTAGCCGCCGAAGCGGAACCGCTCCCACAGGCCCACGCACGACAGCTTGAGGCGCGCTCCCGGCTCCAGGTTCCCCGTGCACAGGCCGAGCAGGACGTCGCTGCGCTTCGCCAGACGGTCGAGGAGCTCCGTCACTCCGGGGAGCGCGACGTATGCCTTCGCCTCGCATTCGTTCGCGAGCGCGACGAGGTACTGCGAGAGCACGGCGTCGATGTCGGCGTCGGGAACGTCTTGCGGGGGCCCGTGCCGCTCGGCCGCGAGCAGCAGCCGCGCGATGGCCCGATCGGTCATCCCGTCGAGCCGCATCTTCCGGAGCTCCTGCGCGGCGCGCATCCGCGCGCCTACCGCGGCCGCGAGCGCGCGGGTGCCCGCTCCCGAGCTGCGGGTCAGCGTCCCGTCCAGGTCGAAGAGCAGGGCGCGCATTCAGGAGCCGCTGATCACGGCTTCGGCGATGCGCAGCGTCGGCGCCGCCGTGCTGGAGCGCAGATCGAGGTCGTCGCCGACGGCGTCGATCGCCTGCAGCAGGTCGAGCAGCGAGCCCGACACGGTCACCTCCTGCACGGCGTGCGCGATCTGCCCATCCTCGATCCACAGGCCGTTCGCCCCGCGAGAATACTCGCCCGTGACGACGTTGGCGCCGCTCCCGAGCATGGCGGTGACGAGAAGCCCGCGCCTGGTGCTGCGCACGATCTCGTCGGCACTCTTGCCGCCAGCCTCGAGGACGAAGTTGCTGGTGCCGACATGGGGCAACGTCGACCAGCCGCGCGCGGCGCTTCCGGTCGAGCGCGCGCCAGCCTTGCGCGCCGTGTACGTGTCGTAGAGGAAGTTCCTCAACACGCCGCGATCGATGACCACCGTGCGCTGCGAGATCACTCCCTCGCCATCGAACGGCCGCGTCGCGAGGCCCCGCTCGAGCGTCGCGTCGTCGGCGAGCGTCACCTGCTCCGAAGCGATGCGCTTCCCGAGCAGCGCGGCGAGGAAGCTGCTCTTCTTGTGGACGAGGTCGCCGTTCACGGCGCCGGCGAGGCCGGCGATGAACCCGGCCGCCTGCTGTGGCTCGAAGATGATGGCGGCCTTCTGCGTCTTCACCTTGCGGGCGCCGAGCATCCTCGCGGCGCGCTGCGCGGCGATGCGACCGACCTCCTCCGGCGGCTGCAGCTCGGACAGGCGGCGCCGCGTGTCCGACCAGGAGGCGGTCTGGAGCTGTCCGTCCGCCTCGGCGACGGGCGAGCAGTACACGTACACGTAGCTTGCGCGGGACTCCGCGGACGCGCCCCGTGACGAGGCGATGGCGGACTGGGAAAGGAAGTCGCCCGCGCCCGTCGAATCGAACTTGCGCACGCGCCGGTCCACTTGCGCCGCGGCGCCCTCCGCTGCGCGCGCGACGCGCAGCTTCCACGCGGGATCGATGTCCTCGATGGCGGGATCGTACGCGCCGTCCGCGGCGCGGCCGAGCTGCGTCCCCCGCGGGAGCTGGTTGAACTCGTCCTTCGCCGCGCCCTTCGCCAGCGAGACGGCGCTCTGCGCGAGCCGGCGCAGCCCGTCCTTCGAGAAGTCGGTGCCGTACGCGAACCCGAGCCGGCCGGCGCTGAAGACGCGCAGCCCGACACCCTTGCTCGTCGCCTGCTGCAGCTCCTCGACGTTGCCGTCGCGGACCTTCACCGACGAGTCCCGCGTCCGTTCCGCGTAGGCTTCCGAGTCGCTCGCGCCCGCCTTCTTCGCCAGCCGGACGAGCTGCTCGCATACGTCGAGGAGCGACAACTCGCGCTCCTCCCGCGCCTTCGTCGCCGCGACCTGCGCTTCCACGCTCACGCTCCCGTCCCGCCGACGGTCACGTTGTCGATGCGCACGGTGGGCAGCCCTACGCCGACCGGCACCGTCTGCCCGTCCTTGCCGCACGTGCCCAGGCCGGGATCGTGCGCTGCGTCCGAGCCGACCGCGCTGACGTTCTTGAGCGCCTCGGGGCCGACCCCGATGAGCATCGCGCCCTTGACGGGCTTGGTGATCTCGCCGTCCTCGATGAGGTACGCCTCGGAGATCTCGAAGACGAAGTTCCCGTTCGAGATGTCCACCTGGCCGCCGCCGAACTGCCGGCAGTAGAGACCCTTGCGCACGCCGCGCACGATCTCGTCGGGCGTCTGGTCGCCCGGTGCCAGATAGGTGTTCGTCATCCGCGGCATCGGGGCGTGGCGGAAGCTCTGGCGCCGCCCCGAGCCGGTCGAGCGCTGCCCGGTGAGCTGCGCGTTGAGGTGATCGTAGAGGTAGCCCTTCAGCACGCCCTTTTCGATGAGCACCTTGCGCTCGCCCGGATTGCCTTCGTCGTCGACGTTCAGCGATCCGCGCCCCCCCGCGACCGTGCCGTCGTCGACGACCGTGACCAGCTCGGAAGCGACCTTCTCGCCGAGCTTGCCGGCGAAGAGCGAGGTGCCCTTCCGGATGAAGTCCGCCTCGAGTCCGTGGCCGACCGCCTCGTGCAACAGGATGCCGCTCCAGCCCGGAGCGAGCACGACCGTCTGTGGGCCCGCCGGCGCGGGAACGGCGCCCAGCGTGGCGACGGCCTGGCGCGCGGCCTCGCGTCCCACCTGCGCGGGAGAGAAATCCTCGAAGAAGCGGAAGTCGACGCGGCCGCCGCCGCCGTAGAAGCCGGTGCGGCGCTCGCCGCCCTTGCCGAACGCGACGCAGCTCACGCCCAGGCGGCACAGGTCCTGGCGATCCTCGGCGAGGTGGCCGAGCGTGTTCGCCACCAGGATCTCTCGGGTCTGATCGGCATATCCCGCCATCACCTGCTTGACGCGGCGGTCGTGCGCGCGCGCCGCCGCGTCGGCCTCCCGGACCAGCTCGACCTTGCGGGCCACGTCGACCCCGGCCAGGGGCTGCTTGACCTGGTAGTACGTGGGCAGCGGAGTCCGCGAGAGCGCGACGGGACCGGGATCGCGCGTCCCGTCGGCGATGAGCGCGGCGGTCTGCGCGGTGCGCAGCAGGGCGGCCTCGTCGAGGTCGTCCGAGTACGCGTAGCCGACCTGGGCTCCGCGGATGGCGCGCACGCCGACGCCGGTCACCGAGCCCACCTGCGCGCTGCGCACCTTGCCCTCGTCGAGGGAGACCGCGGTGGTGGTCGAGCGCTCGACGTAGACCTCGCCGAACCCGGCGCCGCGCGACATGGCGGCGGAGAGCAGCTTCTCGACGAGCGGCAACGGCAGGAGCGGCGCTCGAGCGGGCGCAGGGGCACGTACGGCTTTGGGCATGGCAAGGAAGTAACGCGGACGGACGCCGGGGAAAAGCAGGAAACGCCCCGCTTGACGGCGGGGCGACGGCGAGGTGACCTCGCCCCGTGCGGCTTTTCTTCAGCGTCCCGCTCACGGACGCGGCGCGCTCGGCCGCGGTCACGGTGCTGCGCGAGATGAAGCGCGCCGCTGGCGACGGTCCGCTCTCCTGGACGAAGGACGAGCAGCTCCACTTCACGCTCGCCTTCCTCGGCGAGCAACCCGACTCCGCCGTGGCGCGTCTGCGCGACGCAGCGGCGCCGTGCGCGCAGCAGCCGGCATTCGATCTGTCCCTCTCGGGCGCTGGGGCATTCCCGAATCCGCGGCGCCCGCGCGTGCTCTGGCTAGGAGCCGGCGACGGCGGGCCGGAGCTGGAGCAGCTCGCGGCCGCGCTCGCGTCGGGACTGCGGTCCGCGGGGTTCGAGCTCGAGGATCGTCCCTTTCGCGCCCACCTCACCGTGGCGCGGGTGAAGCCAGGAGGAGAGCGGGGCGCGTCGCGAGCGCTCGGCGCCGCCGCGCAGGGCGAGATCGCGCGGATGCGCGTGGAGCGTCTGTGCCTCGTGCAGAGCCAGCTCTCCCCGCACGGGGCGAGGCATACCGTGGTGCACGAGATCGCTCTCTCTCGGCGTCCCTAGCGGCGGCGCCATGTAATGCGAGGTGAGATTGACCGTACGGCTCTCCTTCCTTACGGTGCGTTTCCGCATGTCGGGCGCGGACGCACTGGCGAAGGAAGAGCTCGCCGCCATCTCCGCGAACGGACTGCTCCGCTCGCTGGAGCCGCTGCGCAGCAAGCCTGGCGCCGAGGTGGAGCTGGACTCCGGCGCGCGCCTCGTCAATTTCAGCTCGAACGACTACCTCGGGCTCGCGTCGCATCCCGCGCTGCGCGAGGCTCTGCGAGACGGCGCCTCGCGGTGGGGGAGCGGCGCGGGCGCGAGCCGGCTCGTCTGCGGAGACTACCTGCCGCACCACGCGCTCGAAGAGGAGCTGGCGCGCTTCGAAGGGACCGAGGCGGCGGTGCTCTTCAACACGGGTTACGCGGCGAACTGCGGGACCATGCCGGCCTTCGCCGGTCCCGAGGACGTGGCCCTCTCCGACGCGCTGAACCACGCGAGTCTCGTCGATGGCTGCCGCCTCTCTCGCGCGCGCACCGAGGTATATCCGCACCGCGACGTGGCCGCGCTGGAAGCTGCCGTGCGCCGGGCGCGCCAGCACGGCGCGCGCCGTGTGCTCGTCGTGACCGACACCGTGTTCTCGATGGACGGCGACGTCGCGCCCCTCGCCGCGATCGCGGACGTCTGCGACCGCCACGGCGCGCTCCTCGTCGTGGACGAGGCGCACGCGACCGGCGTGCTGGGTCCGCGCGGCGCCGGCCTCGTCGCGCAACTCGGGCTCGGCAATCGCGTCGACGTGCGCATCGGCACCCTCTCCAAGTCCGCCGGCTTGTTCGGCGCCTACGTCGCGGCGACGCGCGCCTGCTGCGATCTGCTGCTGAATCGCGCCCGCTCGCTCATCTTCAGCACGGCCCTGCCGCCCGCGTTCGTCCACGCCGCTCTCGTTTCCATTCGCATCCTCTCCGGACCGCAGGGAGACGAGCTTCGCGCCCGGTTGCGGAGGAACGTGGAGCGATTCGCCGTCGGCTTGCGCGCGCTCGGGCTGCGCACCGAAGGCGCGACGCCGATCTTCCCGGTCGTGCTCGGGGCGCCCGAGGCTGCGCTCGCCGCAGCGGCGCAGCTGCGCAAGCGCGGGCTGTTGGTCAAGCCGATCCGGCCACCGACCGTGCCGGCCGGGTCGTCGCGGCTGCGCATTGCGGTCACGGCGGCGCACACCGACGCGCACCTCGACTTGTTGCTTTCGGCGCTGCGAGAAGCAGCGTAACGTTCGCGCATGGGAGACAACATCCCCGCCGCGCCCGCGGACCCGCAGGAGCGCACGCGCTGGCTGCTCGAGCTGGACCGGGCGCACCTCTGGCACCCGTTCACCCAGATGCAGGGCTGGAACGAGCCCGCCGAGGGCGACGAGCCGGTCATCATCGACCACGCGCGCGGCGCCTGGCTCTTCGACACGCTCGGCCGGAAGTACCTCGACGGCGTGTCGTCGCTGTGGGTGAACGTCCACGGGCACCGCAAGGCGGAGATCGACAGCGCCATCCGGCTGCAGCTGCAGAAGGTCGCGCACACGACGCTGCTCGGGCTCGCCTCACCTCCTTCGATCGAGCTCGCGGCCGAGCTGGCCCGGCGCGCGCCGCGATTCGAAGGACAGCCGCAGCTCAGCAAGGTGTTCTTCTCCGATTCGGGGTCCACCGCCGTCGAGGTGGCGCTCAAGATCGCCTTCCAGCACTGGCGCCAGCGCAGCAAGCCGAAGAAGGCGCGCTTCGTGGCGCTCGGCGAGGCGTACCACGGCGACACGATCGGCTCGGTGAGCGTCGGCGGGATGGAGCTGTTCCACCAGAAGTTCCAGCCGCTGCTCTTCGACGTGCTGCGGGTGCCGACGCCGTACGTGTACCGCTGGCCGACGGGACCGCGGCACTGCCTCGAGTCGGCGGCGCTCTCCGCCGAGGCGGTCATCTCCGGGCGCCGCGACGAGATCGCCGCCGTCGTGATGGAGCCGCTCATGCAGGGCGCCGCGGGGATGATCGCGCATCCGCCGGGCTATCTGCGGCGCATCGCGAAGGCTTGCCGCGAGAACGGTGTGCTGCTCATCCTCGACGAAGTCGCCACCGGCTTCGGCCGCACCGGCACGCTGTTCGCGTGCGAGCAGGAGGAGGTCGCACCCGACATCCTCTGCCTGGCGAAGGGCCTCTCCGGCGGGTACCTGCCGCTCGCGGCGACGATGACGACGGATGCGATCTACGAGAGCTTCCTCGGTCCGTTCGACTCGAAGAAGACCTTCTTCCACGGCCACAGCTACACGGGGAATCCTCTCGCCTGCGCGGCCGCGCTGGCCTCGTTGCGCCTGTTCGACGAGGAAGGGACGCTCGCGCACGTGCGCCAGATGGCCGAGCGGCTCGCCGCGGGCCTCAAGGGGATCGCCAAGCTCAAGCAGGTCGGCGATGTCCGCCAGCGCGGCCTGATGATCGGCATCGAGCTGGTGAAGGACCGGGCGACGAAGGAGGCGTATCCCTACGCCGACCGGATGGGGCATCGCGTCTGCCTGGCCGCGCGCAAGCGCGAGCTGATGCTGCGGCCGCTCGGCGACGTGATCGTGGTGGTACCGCCGCTGTCCATCGCGCCGGCGGAGGTGGACCTCTTGCTCGAGGCGCTGCACGATTCGATCAAGGAAGCGACCAGCTAGCCGGCCCGCAGGGCGGCTGAGCGGTGTGGACGTCATGGCAGACATCGCGCGAGGCTTTTTCATCGCCGGTACCGACACCGGCGTCGGCAAGACCGAGGTGGCTCGTGCGCTCCTCTCGCTCCTGCGCGGCGCCGTCCCGCTCAAGCCCATCGAAACCGGCTGCTCTCCCGACCACCCCGAGGACGCGCTCGCCCTGCTCGCCGCGTCCGGCGGGGACTTCGACCTGGACCGCATCTGCCCGTACCGCTTCCGCCTCCCCGCGGCGCCGCTCGTCGCCGCCGAAGCGGAGGGGAAGAAGGTATCGATCGACCTCATCGAGCAGATCGTCGCTCGCGCCGCCCCGAAGCCGATCGTCGTCGAGGCCGCCGGCGGACTGTTCGTTCCCATCACCCGCGAGGTCGCCGCCTTCACCCTGGAACAGGCCGACCCCGCAGAGCGCGCTCCCGTCGCGGCCTTGGTGACCAACCTCGACCTCGCGGAGCGCCTCGGCCTGCCCGTCGTGCTGGTCGGCCGGGCCGGTCTCGGCACGCTGAACCACTGCGCGCTCTCCGCGGAGGCGCTCGCGCGACGCGGAATCGAGCTGCGCGCGATCGTCTTGAACCGCGTCTCCGCCGAGGACGACCCGTCGGTGGCGACGAACCGGCGCATGGTCGAGGAGATGACCGGCGCGATCGTGCTCGGCCCGACGCCGTTCGCCGCCGATGCGTCGAAAAGGCCCGCCGCGATTGCGCCGATCCTCGCTCCGATCGTGCGCGGCCGTTGACACCCAGGGAGGGCGTGGCTAGGCTGCGCCGCCGCTGAATGAATGACCATTCAGTCGCGACGGAGAGCTGAGAAGACGCCATGGCCGACGCCCCGACGACTCCCAAGCAGTACTTCGAGGAGAAGATCGCCAAGAAGCTGCAGGACCGGCCCGACATCTCCAAGGCGGTGAACTCCGTCTACGAGTTCAACATCACGGGCGACAACGGCGGCGTGTGGACGGTCGACCTGACGAAGGAGCCTGGCGCGGTGACGGCCGGCTCGACGGGCTCGGCGAAGTGCACGGTCACCGCGGCGACCAACGACTTCATGAACATCGTCAGCGGGAAGATGAACCCGCAGATGGCGTTCATGAGCGGCAAGTTGAAGATCAAGGGCGACATGGGCCTCGCCATGAAGCTGCAGAAGGTGATCGGGTAGCGCTCTTTCACGGCGCGCCCGCGCGATGGCCGGCCCGCTCGCAGGCGTTCGCATCGTCGATCTGACGCGCCTGTATCCCGGGCCGTACGCGACGTTGCTGCTCGGCGATCTCGGCGCCGAGATCGTGAAGGTCGAGGACGCCGCCGAAGGCGACTGGCTGCGGGCGTTCCCCGAGCAGTTCGAGGCGCTCAACCGCGGCAAGCGAAGCATCGCGATCGATCTGAAGTCGCGCGAAGGGCCCGCGGTGCTGCGCCGCCTCTGCGCCCGTGCCGACGTGCTCGTGGAAGGCTTCCGGCCCGGCGTGCTCGATCGGCTCGGATGCGCGCCGGCATCGCTGGTGGCGGAGTTTCCTCGGCTGGTGATCTGCTCGCTGACCGGCTTCGGGCAGACCGGCCCGCTCCGCGACGAGGCGGGACACGACATCGGGTACCTCGCGCTCGCCGGCTTCCTCTCGCGCTGCGGGCTCGGCGAGGTCCCGGCGCTCCCCGGCGCACAGGTCGCCGATTTCTTCGGCGGTGGAATGCAGGCCGTCGTGGCGGTCCTGGCGGCGCTGGTCGAGCGCGCCGCGACCGGCCGCGGCCGCGTGCTCGACGTGTCGATGACCGAGGGGGCCATGCAGGCATTGCTCCCGCGTCTCTTCGATCGTTCATCGGAAGACGTCCTGCGTGGCGACCGCCCGTGCTACCGCGTGTACGGGTGCCGCGGCGGCGGTGCCATCGCGCTCGGCGCGTTGGAGCCGAAGTTCTGGCAGCGCTTCTGTGCGGCGGTGGCGAAGCCGGAGTGGGAAGGTCGACAGTTCGACGCGTCGCTCTCGCCTGGCGTCGACGAGCTCTTCCTGACGCGCACGCGCGAGGAATGGGCGGCGCTCCTCGCGCCCGCCGACTGCTGCGCGGAGCCGGTGCTGCGCGTCGACGAGCTCGCCGCGCATCCGCAGCACCGCGCTCGCGGGGTGTGGCTTCGCGACGGGCGACCGCGTTCGTTTCCCGCGCTCGTCGAGACGGCGGCGTTGCCCGCCGGCCGCGCTCCTCGTCACGGCGAGCACGGAGACGAGGTGCTGCGCGAGGCGGGCTCGAGCGATGCCGAGCTCGCGGCGTGGCGCGCCGCGGGCGTGTTGCGTTGATCACACAGTTTTCCAGCGCACTCCGTACCACTTGCACACCCTTCCCCCGCGCTCGCTGGAGGACTAGATCCGCTATTCCATGTCGCGGTCAGACTCGATCCTTCTGGTTGACGGAGATCACGCGGTGAGGCAGCGCTGCCGCGAGCTGCTCGAGTCCGCCGGGTACATGGTGTTCGAGTCGCCCGGCGCCTCCCACGCGCGGATGTTCCTGCGGACGATCACGCCCGCCGCCATGGTCATCGAGTCGAATCTCCCCGACGGCGACGGCTCCGAGGTGCTGCGGTTCGTGAAGCACGAGCCGACCACCAGGCAGCTTCCGGTGGTGCTGATGAGCGCGTCGGATGCCGCGCCGGAATCCGCGAACCTCGCGGCCGGCGTCCTCCACAAGCCGTTCTCTCCCGAACAGCTCGTCGAGGCCGTCCGAGCCGCCTGCGGGACGCCCCCGGCGACCTCGCCCGCGTCCCCGGCCTGACAGGCGGCCAGGCGAAGTTCTCGGGTTGACAGACCGGTCGAGCCCGCTTTATATCCGCCACCCCTGACGCGGGGTGGAGCAGTCCGGTAGCTCGTCGGGCTCATAACCCGAAGGTCGCAGGTTCAAATCCTGCCCCCGCAACCAAAAACCGTAGACCCTACAGGCGCTTGGCTTGTAGGGTCTGCGTGTTTTTGGTCTCGGGGAGCAGCCCGAAGGTCGCGGGTTTGCAAGCTGTACGAACGCTCGGCTTCGCATCGAGCAGTCTCAGCTACTTGCGTCTGCGGGTACCGCCATAACCCTGCGCCCATCCGCGGATGCTGACCACCGGCTGACCAAATTCGCCGGATTTCGCCGGCTCCTTTGCGCGTCTGGCAAAGTGTGTTACACTTATGCGGTGAGGTTCACGTGGGACCGGAAGAAGGCCGCGTCGAACCTGAGGAAGCACGGTGTCTCGTTCACCGAGGCCGCTACGGTGTTCGCGGACCCGCTCGCCGCAATGCTGCAGGACGCTATCGATGCCGAGCGGTTGATACTGGTGGGCCAGTCGGAGAAAGGACGCATTCTGATCACGGTCTTCATCGAGGCGCCCGAGGACACGATCCGAATCATCAGCGCGCGTCGCGCCACATCGCATGAGAGGAAGCGCTATGAAGAAGGCGACTGGTAAGAAGCCTCGCGACCCATCTCGCGCGTCGCTGCGCGAGATCCCCGAGGTGAACTTCGACAAGGGCAAAGTCCGGCGCAACCCATATGCGCTCCGCATCGCGGCGGAGGGGATCTCCATCCACGTTGGTCGCGGTAGACCGCGAAAAGGCACCGAGACCGGTCCCACCGTCCCTCGCTCGGTTCGCTTCCCGGCCAGAGTGTGGAAGCATCTTGAAAGGCGAGCGAAGGCGGAAGGCATGCCGCTCCACGCTGCCTTGCGATCCGCTGTCCTGGCGTGGATCAACGAGAAGACCAAGCGGTCCATACGGTAGCTGGCGCGTCGCCTTGCCAAGGCGAAGGTCGCCGGTTCGAACCCGGTCGTCCGCTCCAAGAACGCCCCGGAATCCCTGAGCTGCTTGGATGGGTCGGGGGCCTCGCTTTTGCCCGCCAGGATCCGGTCAGTGCTCGGTTAGCTGACCCGGTGCACTCCGCTGCAACGCGTTGGATCGGAGCGGGGCTTTTCGGCGCCCGCCGGGCGCGCCGGGAACGGCCCGGATCACTGCCGCCGTATCCATCTTTTTGAGACCGTCGCGCATCTGCTCGACGCGATAGGCGCGCCCGACATGAACGCGTTTGCCGGGCGGTTTGATAGCGACGGCTGCCTGGGACACAAATCCCCCTAGACACCCGTATTCCGGTTCTGACAAGGTTCGACGCGCGAGCATGGTGAGCACTCCGAACATCTCGCTCCGGAAGCCGAGCCGATAGCCGCGGATCGTTCTCGGAGCATGCAGTCCGGCCTCAAGAACGCCTACGAAAGCATCAAAGCCTTCTCCGAGACCGATTTCACCGAGGACCTCAAGAAGTTCGATGTGCCGACCCTGGTGCTTCACGGCGAGGACGACCAGATCGTTCCGGTGAGGAACTCTGCCATGAAGTCGGCCCGGCTCATCAAGGGCGCGAAGGACGTCTACTATCCGAGCGCGCCGCACGGCATCACCGCCACGCATCAGGATCAGGTCAACCGGGAACTGCTTGCCTTCATCAAGGGGAGCTAACCATGTTACCCGCAGCCGAGCCGACCATCATCAGGGGAAGAACCCGAAGGTTGGGCGGCGTGACGGTTGTCGACACGCCGCTCGTCAGCCGGGCAATGGAGCTTGCGCGGAAGCATTCGGAACCGTTTCTCTTCAACCACGCTGTCCGATCCTGGCTGTTCGCGGTCCGGCTCGGACAGCTGCAGGGCATACCTCACGACGCGGAAGTCGTCGCGGTCGGCTCGCTGCTCCACGACCTCGGACTCAACCGCATTTCCCCGCCTCGCCATGAAGCGGTGCTTCACGGACTCGGTTTGCCGCATCGTCAAGACCCGGCCCGATCATGTGGGTGATGCGCCCGAGCAAACTGATGCGCGTCGCCGGATCGTTGTCGCCACGCGCCTTCACTGACACGACCGTTCGAACCCGACCGGACACTCCAGGTCCGGCGGGCGGTTGATACACGGACCTGTCGGGTTTGGCAGCGGGTCGAGTGACTGCGTCGCTCGGTCCAGAGCACGTTTCGTGTCGCGACGAATCTCCATCCTCTCACCGGGACGGGCGCTGTTCGCCGAGAGTTGGATGCGAGTTGTTCCAGCCTGTCAGATCTTGGGCAGGGCCTGCCAAGAACTAGCCACCCCCAATGGACCTGGCGCTTCTTTGGCTGTCGGTCTGGAACGTTGTGGACCGCTGCTCGACAGCTCGGACATCTCTGGCCAGCCAACGTCCGTAGGCGGGCACACCGGAGCTAGCGGGAACGCGTACTCTCGTTGGTCCGGCCTTTGCGTCGGCGTGGAGGCGGAAATCACGCGTAGCGCCGCTTATCCAAGACAAGGAGACGAACCATGAAAGTCGGCGAACTGATGGTGAAGGACGTCATCACTTGCGGTGATACGGCCAAGCTCGGCGAGATCGCGGGGATGATGTGGGAACACGACATCGGCTTCATCCCCGTCATCTCGTCCGAAAATGGCGCCTTCGCCGGCGTCATCACCGATCGCGACGGCTTCTTGACGGCGTACTTTCAGGGCAAGGAAATCTGGCACATCCCGGTGCGCAGCGCGATGACCACACAGATCGCCACTTGTCCGCCGGAGGCTGACGTCGAAGAAGCGCAGCAAGTGATGCGCGAGTTCCAGGTGCACCGGCTGCCGGTGGTGACAAAGGAGGGCAAGCTGGTCGGCGTCGTCACGCTCAACGACCTCGCACGAAAAGCGGCGCTCGACGATAACGAGGAACTGGAGGAGCAGGTCGCCGTCACTCTGGTCGCCATTTCCGCGCCGCGCGCGTCGGATGCCCGAGCCCAGCCGCGAGAGGGACCGATGCGGCCGCGCGAAACCTCATCGGTACGGCACGCGGGGCCCAATGCGAGCCGGGCATGAAAGGGACCCCGATCTCCGGTGAGACGTCTCTGTACGCTCCGCCCCTTGCGACGAGGCGAGAAACCGGGGACCGTCCTACGGAGCGCGGCGCAGGTCCTGCGACGCGCTCGGTGCCGGGAACGGCTTTCGAGAGAACGATGGACAAGCCTCGCATCTTTCTTGGCTCATCAGGAAAGCAGGAGAAACTGCTGCAGGCGCTGACGCGCGGCTTGGAAGGTATCGCGCACGTAGATCCCTGGACGACATCCTTCCAACCTGGAACCACCACGCTCGAGCGCCTCGTCGAGCTCACGCATCAAGTCGATTTCGCCGCGTTCGCGTTCGCTCGCGACGACTGGACGACCACCAGCCCCTCCGCATCTCCTCGCACCGGATCCCGGCAGGCTTCGCCCCGCGACAATGTGGTGTTCGAGGCCGGCCTTTTCGGTGGAGTCCTGGGAATGCGCCGAACCTTCATCATCCATGCGAACGGCGCGAAGCTCCCGAGCGATCTGCTCGGCCTCACATCCGTACGGTACGACGAGGCGATGACCCCTTCCGGCATCAGAGTGATCAACCAGAAGCTCCGGCAGGCGATCGAGAACGAGGGGCGCATGTCCCGGATCGAAGGCTTCTGGTGGCAGTTCTCTCTGACGGAACGCGGCCCCCGGGAACCTTCCGCCGTAAGCCTCTTGCGGATCTCGCGAAACCGCGACGGTGCGCTGGAGGTCGCCGGCCGCTCGTGGCAAGAGGATGGCAGTCTGTCGGCGAGATACTGGTGCGAAGCGGCGAGGGAGAAGAAGGACCCTGCGGGCGTTTTCTACTACTGGAAGG
>Ga0114129_10003518_pt1 | contig 22039 bp, 19 predicted proteins | sample RhiMetdeltSRZDD1_FD_80071 | JGI IMG/M metagenome (GOLD analysis project Ga0114129, IMG submission 80071) | Populus rhizosphere microbial communities from Tennessee, USA - Rhizosphere MetaG P. deltoides SRZDD1 (version 2) (version 2) | ecosystem: Host-associated > Plants > Roots > Rhizosphere >... | reverse complement strand
CTGTTATGAAAATCGGCAGAGCACGCCGCGCGGGTAGCCTCAATCAAAGATTGGGGACGGCCGCATGCACGGGGTGGGGGTGGGGAAGCTAAGGATGGATTGGCTATCCAGGGTGGCAACTTTCGAATGAGTGAGTTGCAGGCTGCCCTGGCATTGGTCGGTATCGAACGCTTTCCTGCACAGGCAAAACAGCGGGAGGAGATGGCCGCCTATATGGATGAAGCGTTGAGTGAGATACGAGGCGTACGAGTATTAAAGCGCGATGAGCGCCACACGACGCGTTCTTTCTACTGTTATATCTTTGCGATTGATCCCAAGGAATTCGGTATGGAGCACGATCTGCTGTGTGGTGCGATGGACGCGGAAGGCATTGAATGTGGGACAGGCTACAATGCCATGCACAAGTATGATTTATTTCAGCCGCAGAAATCAAGGCTCGCGGTCCCCAACGCCTTCCCGGAATATTTCGATTTCAACAACATGAATCTCCCGGAAGCGACGCGCGCTTGCGAGCATGAAGCGGTCTGGCTTGACGAGGCAGTCTTCCGTGCGGGACCGAAAGGTGTAGATGACGCGGTAGCGGCCATTAAGAAGATCCAGACAAATGCAAAGGAGCTCAACGAAGCGGCAGAGGAATTGAGGAAAAATATGCTTGGAGGCTAAGGCGCGGTTTACATTCAAATCCCTCTGCCCAGACCAGCAATGCCTTGATAGGCCGCTCCAAGGAAGGGCTTTACGTCTTCAAAATTCAAGTCCGAAAACACTTTGTTCCTTGCAAAGTAGGGACCAATGTAATCCCGTAGTCGAATCGCTTCCTTCCTGCGGCGAAAGAGGGAGTCGTAAAGATCAGTCCAGAAATCGATCCAATAGGTCCCGATTTCATACTGGGTAACGTCACGCTGCAGATTTAAAACAAGATCCTGGTATATCAGCCATGGATAATTTACCCCACACGCAACGGCCAGCATGCCAGTCCGTGGCATTCTGCAATTGTTCTCGAGCAGCTTTAGTTCACCATCTCTTGGATCCAGCTTAAACTCAGTGTTGAAATAGCCGCGATAGTTGGTCGGGTTCAATAGTGCTTCCGTCAACCGTTCAACATCTGGATATCGATCCGTGCTGATTGCTACCCGCGCGATACCAAATTGTGGTGGATGTTGTCTTAATTTCCTAACGAAGAATTTCCCTACCAGCCTTCCCTGGCTATTCACATATCCGTGCATTTTGTAAATATTTGCATCTGGTCCGGGAATGATTTCTTGAAGGATCATGGATTGGCCCGAATCCAAGCAGAGTTTGAATTTCTCCTTTAGATCATGATCATTATGAACCTCAAAGTTTTTCACATGAAATCTGGATGTGAAAGGAAAAGAATTAATTGGTTTTAAGATACAGGGATAGAGAAATTCTGAAATTCCCGTTAAATCTTCCCGCCCACACAATGGAATGCTTCTGGGGTGAGGGATGTCATACTGTTTTGCCAGGGCATATGTTTTTTCCTTCTCAAGGAAGATACTGAGAACATCCCAGTCTGGTGTTGCGAATCTGTAATACTTCGAGAGTACTTCCTTGTTTTTGGACAACGCCATCGCCGCGCTATCGGCTGTCTCTATAATCAGCGCTCCAGTCCAGCGGGCAGCATTCTGGATTAAGCAGGCAACAAACTGTTCTTCATCCTCGGGGGAGGGACTCGACACGACTTCTGAAACATACCGTGAGAGTTGAGCAACATCTCGTTTTTCATAGGTCATGGCGATGATTCTAATATTCCTGTTAGCGAGCGCACGGATAACCATATACCCTGTCAAGGAACAACCGATCACGATCACCTTATCCATGCAGCGTGTTTGCACGGTAGTTGGTTCGGATCTAGAATTTGGTGTCATACCGGTATTCTCCTTCGTAGATAAGATTGCGTAAGCGAGCCCAAACTAGTGCGCACGCATATGGTCACTCGTTCTGTAGTTTGGTAGAGATCCTCTGGGCTTCCTTGTCTTACATTTGCGCATCGAGTCAGCCTGGCAGGCTGTTGAGATGCACAGTCCAGGAGAGCAATTGTGCACGCAGAATTGGCCGAGATTTTGCCCCCGACATTGATCCTTTGAATTCTCCTCCATGTGGGTAATATTATTAATCCCTCGTTTTGTCGTAACTGCAGGAGCACATCCTTCGTGACTATCTGATAGTAGGTCGCTAAATATGCGGTTTGCGCGTCAAAATCTTTAGGAGATGCGCTAAGCAGGCTCAGTTCTAAAATTAGCATGAAACCTTCGACGGCTCTAACCTATCTTGAAGCTCATCGGCACTTGAAGAAAGGCTGTTGCCGGATAGATACGAACGACGAATCCGGGTGACTCTCCAGCCATTTTTGCGCGCCGCGATAAAGTTGAGCGCCAAATCGACGACGCCCACCTGATCTATCTCAATCAATTGGAAAATGTAAGACACTTTCCATGCTGGAGGGCCTTTCCAGAAGGTTCCCAATATCCGGGAGGCAACTCCAGAACACGAAAGTTGGTATAAGGAATATTGTAAATTGACTCTTTGGTCAGATTCAGTTCAGGATCTGCCCAATCCTCTCTGGCATACGGATTGTTGATCAGATCTTCCACGTAGATCTTGAAAGACCCAGAATGGTCGACCAAAATCATCCCGTATTCCTGCAGTGCCCGGGCAATAATTTTCCCGGCTCGGTCCAGACCCATTCGATCGAAATCTTCTTCGGTCAAGGAGGGGTCCAACTGGAGCCGTGCTCCCTCTGGAATCGCGAATGGTATCGTGCTGTCGCCATCTGTTTTCGAGGCGGGAAAGACACATTTCTCCGCGGCAGGCTCCGTATATCCGAAGGCCAGCGCATGTTCGATCCGTCCCTGACGAATCTCCCACGGGCGTAACAGCCCGGCAAGTGCGGGAATCCCGGATCCGCGCGAAGAGTGCATAACGGGTGTGCCATCCCACCTTGTGTTGTAGAGCGAGACCGTTCCAGTTTCCCAGCCGGTCGCAGTGCGCCGGGCTTTCGACAAATTGTACTCCGTGTGCGTGACGGTATCGACAATGATCATGCGTGCATCGCTGTCCTCACCAGGTTGTGCATCTACAGGAATTGGAACATTTCGAACCAAGTCGGTTCGAATGACATTTTGATCGGAACTGGCTATCGTACATTCGTTGATAGTACATGGGATATCCCAGCGCGGCGTTTGTTCATCAGCAAAATAGACCGGATAATTAAAGTCTGGACCGGCAGTGATAATGCGTCCCTCGTTTGAATGTACAAGGTTGGCAATCATTTCCGCGGAATGCAAGTCATATTTTGTCGAAGGACCAATCGGGGTATTCCAAATGCTGGTTTTGCTGTAAGGCACCTGCACTTCAATAGGTGGATTCATTACGTTCGGAGAGTTGATGGATGTGATCGTGGAAGTCAATATGATTTGATTCTGATCGGGGTTTGGAACATGATGGGTGTTGCTTTGACATCCTGCATTCAGAATGAGAAACAAGATCACAGTTCCAATAAAATGCTTTTGATATCTGACCAAAGTACCTCTCAATACATTCGTTCTAGACTAAGCAATATTCGAGTAAAACGGGCTGCGGGCTGCGCATAGGAGTCTCAAGTTTAAGTAGCATCGCAAAGATCAATTACGACCTTCCACGAAGTACTTCAAATTTCCATTACGGGTCCGCCTTTTTTTGGAAATTGTCCTGACCAGAGATTTTGACAGGTTCACCAAAGCGGCCCATAGGTCATACCAGAAGGGAGCTTGATCGTTCCAGGAAAAGACCGCATCCCACTTACGGCCACGAATGGATCGCCACCAATCCGATACGGTTAGTTCGCCCTTCCACCAGTAATAAAGGGCAGACTGCACGTCGTGTCGCAAGTAGATCCATTTGGTACCAATGTATTTTTGCTCACGATTTGGCGGCAGTGGCAGTTCTAAAAGATCACAATATTTGGTGTACAGTAGTTCTACACCGCCAGCTTCTGCAATCGCAGAACGTCCTGTTGGTCTACCGATATTGGGCTCGATGATATAGTGTTTCCCAGTGCCTTGATCGCGCTTCATCTCCACATATCCCAACCCGTGGTAATTCACACTACGGAACAAACGTATCGATTCCTTCAATACTACATCGTTCCTAATCTCTTCGCCCAGGCAGCTTGTCCCAGTTTCAATGGGCCATTGACGAATTTTGCGCGCAATGAACGTTACCAAAGGCTCGGAATCGGCACTAAAGTAACAGTTGCAGGAGTATAGATTCCCGTCGTTGCCTTCGATCCATTCCTGCGCCATCAAGAGATCCGCCCAATTGGCGCATTGATCATACAGGGCAAGAAACTCTATCTTGTCAGAGATCTTGTAGGCTTTGGCTCGAGTGTTTCTCTCCCACGTGGGCGTTTTCATCGGCGGCTTCATAATGCATGGGAAGGTGAGCTCATTTGCCGCAGCTTCTGCACCACTTCTATCTCTCAAAAAGAATGTCTTGGGGATGGCCAATCCTTCTTTCTGAGCATATGTATAGAAACTCACCTTATCCATCAGCATCTCTACCACTTCGTGCTCAGGAAGTGCAATGTGGTACCACTTTGTCAGGCGTACACGGTGGCGGGAAAGTGTCAGGACACTCATATCAGTACAAGGGAAAAGGACTGCTTTTTGTTCTAAGCTTGGGCCGATGGATTCCAATAATGCAATGACGTCATCATTGGCGGTGTTGACTGGAAGAATTTTTTCGCAGACCTTTGTTTTGCAGCAGAAATTCCTCGGATCTTTGGCCAGACCAATGACCGGCACGCCATGCCGTGCCAGAATGCGCGCACTTTGCAGCCCGGTGATGCAGTCTATACCGATGATAAATGCATAAGGTAATTTATTTTGGGTATTCACGTATGCTCTTAGGCAATCCTGGTTGATAGTGGGGAATGTTAAGATAGCACCGGCTGGTGCCTTGTCTTAAGTTCTGAAAATCCGGTGCTCTACATGCTAGGCTGATATTTGCGATCGCTCGACTCCAACTTTGGGCAGATAGCGTTGTTCCGCCTCTTCGAGTTCCGCAGCATTTTGTAAGCGAAAGATCTCTTTTACGGTCACTACTTGCGCTTCAACTGAGCTGATTGACCGTTCTTGATAAATCTGGGCGGCGGTCTGCTGCATGGTATTGATGGCCGCGCGGAGAAGATGATTCGCCCAGATGACCAGGCTGACTCCTGCCTCTTCATAGGCAGAGGTGGGTGTGTTGTAATACGTGGTCGGAACGATCACAACCGGGCATTTATTCTGCCATTCGCGCATGAAAGCCAATATTTGATCGGCTGTTTTCAGTTTGCTATGCATCAGGATGGCATCTGCACCGGCCTGGTAGTAAGTATCGGCTCTTCGAAGTGCCTCCTCCAGGTCCCACCCCGCAATGAGGGCTTCCACACGGGCGACGACGCAGAAATCGGCATCTTGCTGGGTATCCTTAGCAGCTTTGATCTTGGCAGCAAACTCCTCGACATCCGCGAGTGGTTGTTGTTCGCTGTTAATGAACGAATTCGTCTTTGGGAATAGCTTATCCTCGATGCACATGCCGGCGATGTTAATCTGTTCCAGTTTGCGCACCAATCTGCGGACGTTGTTGAAGTTACCGTAGCCGGTATCCGCGTCCAGCAAAATCGGAATGGTGGTCGCGTCGCTCATGAACTCCATCATGTCGAGCACCTGCGTCCAGCTGGCTTCATTGTTGTCGCGCACACCCAAGGAAGCAGAGAGTGTCAGACCGCTCCCCCAAATCCCTTTAAAGCCGGCCTCTTCCACAATTCTCGCACTCAGACCGTTGTGGGCTTCCATAATGAATTCAAGCTGGTCCGATTGCAGCATTTGTTTCAGTTGTGTCGTTTTCTTTGACATTTCGCTCTCCATTATCAGTAGTTCGGAACAACAGATCGTTCATACGTTTGCTGGGTCCACTTGTACAGTGGGCACAGGCATCTGTTCTGCCATGAAGGCATCCATGGTCTCTAGAATGATCTTGCCGATTTCTTTCTGCGAGTCGAAGGTGCTCGCACCGATGTGCGGTGTTAGAATAACGTTCTTAAATTCCGCCAAGGGTGACACCTTGCCTTCCCCTTCTGCTTGGTGGACGTCCAGCGCTGCGCCGCCGATACGGCCTTCAGCCAGCGCATCGTGGAGTGCAGCCTCATTGACCACCCCACCGCGTGCCATATTGACGAGATAGGCGTTTTTCTTCATCAGGGCGATCTCCCCTTTGTCGACGAAGTTGCGAGTCTCAGAATTGAGCGGAACATGCACGCTGATGAAGTCGGCCTCAGCCATAATTCGTGCACGTGTTGTGAGCTCAATTCCGGCCATCTCAAAGCTCTCCCTTCTTTCGGGAGAAGGATGCTCGACGCATGCCAGCACCTTCATGCCCCATGCTACCCCCAAATGTGCCACGAACCCGCCGATGTTACCCGCTCCCAAAATCCCCAGGGTTTTGCCCATCAGCAAATAACCGGTCATTTCGCTTTTTGCCCAATGTCCCTGACGAGTCAGACGATCTGCCTCTACAACCTTACGTGCTAAGGCCAGCATCAGGGCGAAGGTCAATTCGGCAACAGATTTTGCTCCCGGACCGGGTACACGAACCAGTCGCAGGCCATACCGATTAATATGATCCATATCCAGATTGTCGGTGCCTGACCCGCCGCGAATTAACATTTTCAACGTGGGCGCTGCCGACATCACGTCTCCTGAAATATCCACTCCGCTGCGGAAGATTAATACATCGCATCCCTGAATCGCTGATTTGAGTGTTTCCTTATCGGCGCCAAATGCGCAAACCACTTCATGGTTTTCTTTCAGTTTTTCCATAGCTTCGGGATCAATTTTGCTAGCGATAAGAATTTTCATTTTTTCATCCTCTTCTAAATTGATTTTTATATAGAACTGTCGCAAAACATGACCTTCTCAACTGGAAATGTTCGGCACACAATTCGAATTAGTTAAAAACCTTTTTGCCGATCGGATACAAAGAAGCCGACCAAGCCAACAACTGCGCTCGCAGGATAGGGATCGTGGTTTGAGCACCTACATTAATCCTCTGCAGGCGCAATGGATCGGCATGACCTAGTATGTTGATACCACGCTCCGTCGTAAACGCCAGCTTAAAACCAGCCGCCCGCACGGCACTGACAACTTCGGGATTGTGAAATCCGCTCGGGTAAGCAAAAACGGGCGGCGTTTCACCGATTTCTCGTTGCAAATCATAGAAGGATCCTTGAGCTTCAGTCTGCATGACGCTGGGCGGAATATGATTCATGATCGGATGTGTTTGCGTGTGCGGTGCCAGGGTAACGCCTTCGTTCGCTAATTTCCGGAGTGCGTCCCAGCCCAGAACACAATTTGGCTGTGGCGAGACATCCAGTTGGTGTTCCAGGTCCTCGACAAAACCAATCGCCGCCTCATTTGGCAACGACTTGATATAGTTCTTTAGGCGCAGGTTTGCTTGGCTACGCCCCAAATCCGTATCGATCGTAAGATTACAGATTGGTGTACAGATTTCCGCTTTCATTGTTGCATGAAGCGCGTGGAACAATCTGTCCCACCAAAAGAAATGCTCTGGGTGATCCGGAAAGGCTGTCGGAACAAAAAGCGTAACCGGGATCTGGCAGCGCTTTAAGACAGGCCAGGCGTGCTGCTGAAAATCTTGGTATGCATCGTCAAAGGTGACGAGCACAGCACGGGGCGGCAGAATGACCTGATCGTTTCTCTCCACAGCCTCTAAAACATCAAAGACAGATACAGGTTGATAATTGGCTGAGAGATACTTCATCTGAACTTCGAAAACTTCAGGAGCAGCACTGATCAATACCGGGTCCAGCCAGGGCCGCGCCTGTGGATCATCCACACGGTGATAGGTGAGCACGCGGAGCAAATTGGTCCGTTCTCCGCCTGTTCGATCCAATAATGCAACCACCGTTCGGAATGCTGCGCTATTTGCGACCATGGGTACGAACTGTCTCAACGACTTGACCATTCGTTTTGCCTCTCGATGACGTCTTTGTTTGGTGGAAATTCACGATCAGTTCACCGACCTGGCGTACCACCGTGTCGATCGGCTGCGAGACATCGACTACTGCAGAATTTTTCATGATTTCTCGCAATCTGACGTATTCCTGCCGTTTATTCTCCAGGATCGTGACCGTGCGTTCAGGTTTGCGGGCATACAGTATTTCCGCAGGTGCATCCAGGAAAATTACCAAATCTGGTTTGGGATACAATTTCTGGAGCATAAATCCATGGATGCGGCTGGTCAGTGGGCGTTTCGGGTCCGTGTTGGCAATATCGTGATCATAATAATCAAAGTAAAAGTGCCTATCAAAAAGGACAGCATACCCACGAAGCGTGTAATACCAGACAACCAATTGCCGAAACCATTCCTCTGCAATCAAATTGACCAATCGCAGAGCCGACTTTATGCCGTCGGCTGCTCGCTTCATAAACCTTTGTGGCGCTTGAGCCTGGGAATAAGCTTCCCGCGGAACAGTGATATCGGGTCGCTGACCACGGGCGCGTTTCACCTCGAGCAGAAGGCGCGTGGTAGGTAGCACCAAATTGCTGGACTCCAGGTTCACACCCATGTAGACGTACTTCATGGGCAGCGGAGAGATTTCCTGAAGTCTGCGACCGATTGTGGATTTTCCGGCCCCATCGGGACCGATTAATGCGACAGTAAACATCTTGGTCATTTCCTTATCTAGGCACAGTAGGGCCGGATAGTGTCGAATAACGATGCGAACGAAAATGGATAAGGGTGATAAATCGCATACGCTTCTTTACCTGCCAGGGCATTCAGCGCCAGCTTTCGCTGAATTTCCTCTACCTGGTCAATCAGGGAATTTGAGCATTCAGGAAAAGCAAAACGATATTTGAAGTAATAAGACATGAAATCCCTCTGCTCTTCCTGGAGCGAGAAAACCATGCGTTCAGCAATTTCCTTGGAGTCGATTCGCTGTACGATTAAGTCAGGTTTATCACGGCTGACCATGAAGAAGATTTTTTCAAGGCGTGCCTCGATTCCATCAGCTTTCTGTCCAAATAACTTTTCAGGCGGTATCTGAACATATAATTGGCGCTTTACTAAGGCAGTAAATCGCTTCAAAACCTGAAGATATCCAGCTCGTCTTCCTAAAGGACTGGACTCGAGTCGCTCCAGCACCTTCGCCAACAAATCGAGAGTCTGTAATCGCAGCAAATCCTTGCGATTCACCATGGCTTTATGGCGCGCCATCTCCCGTAAGTGCCAATACCAAACCCGCGTTGGCTCGGGGATGCCATACATGCGTTGTCCATCCGTACTGAAATAGATCCATTCATCACCAACATATTGCGCGCCGTTCGCCGCGAAGGCAAGCAGGGTTTCTGTCTTGCCACCTTTGGACCAACCCGTGATCAGTATGCCTTTGTCATTATAGAGCAACGCAGAGGCATGCAACGGTAAAACGCCCTTGCTTAACGCCGTCAAATTGATGATGGCAATCAGCAATGGCACGGCTGGCACGCCACCTTCGCAAACAATTTCACATTGCCGACTGCCAATTTGATCAAACGGGATCTGGACTTTGACGCGCGCCTGCTGTTTTCCTCGAAGAATCAAAAAAGCATCATCCGTGAACCCCGCATCCTCAACTCCAATATAGTGAACAGGAGACGACAATTCGATGCGATCCACAAAACGAATAACGATATCGGGATCCCTGGTGAGAGTGCTTTGAATCGGACCGAGTTGTCTTTTGACTGCAGCCATATCACCTGGCCCTGCGTTGATCAGCCGGATACCAACGATGCCATGCAAATCAAAATCACAAGCTGCCTTGTTCACATGGTTTACGTCAAGCCTCAAAGATTGTGCTACATTCTGCATAACGCTAATTAGACACTTTTGCCAGTTGATAAAGACGCGTCAAGCGCTGCATGTGTTGCTCGATTTGCGCGACCTTGCCCGGGTGATTATGCTCAGGAAGGTCAAACCTGAAGAACCCAACGTCCACAATCTTCAACGTATAAGCCCCGCCCTGTTTGACCAATACGAGATTCTGTCTTCCTACGAAATCATAGCAAATTTTGCGTTCCTCCCATTGACTCAGCGTTTGTTCCGCAAAGAAAATGAATTGGTCACGCATAAACGGATTGGCTTCCATCAGTTTCACAAAATCGGTATCAGAAAACTCTTCGAAGATATCTTGTTTTTCTACCTGAACATAAGGTTGCAGAGAGGCAGCAACCGGTCCTACGAGTGGCAGGCCCTGTAAAACCAGAAATTCCATCGGCAGAACCAAATCCAGTGGACCACCATACCAGTGCAGCAAAGTCTCATAGTTCTGCCTGTAATATTCAGCCATCTCCATGATGCCGGGCGCCGATTTACCAAGAGATCTTTTGTAAAGGCGAAGGACTTTCACGTCATTCTTCCAACTTACTTTAAAAACGGCGGCAGCCGTTCCGAAAGCAATCAATTGCAGGTCCACGGGCGCCCAGGGAAAGTAATTATTTCTAAACATCCAATGGGACAATCGGCTGGCGATTCCAGGAATGACTTTATCAACGAAGTTCACGGTTGACATGATCCGACCATGCCTCGATTGCCGAGATAAGGCAGATTTCGGCGAGACTGATGCCGATCGCTTTGGTTGCAGTGGCGAAAGCATCACCGCATAAAACACTTTTGAAACAAATGGTCGGATATACAAAGGTTACACTCCCCGAGCGAGGGCTGTTTCAGGTACTTCCATCTCGACCGGCTCAGCGGCATTTCTAAAATTGCTTGCCACGACTGCCAGCGCCAGCATCAAGTAAAAGAAACGCATGTACGACAAGTGCAGAAAAAGGCCGGTGACGATATAGGTGATCAGCACTTGAAAAAAGGCTGTTGCCAGATAGGACCAATCCGGGCGACTCTCCAGCCATTGTTTGCGCGCCTGCATCAAATCTCGCAGTGGGATGTATAGGATCAATACAAAACAGATCAAACCCAGGAGCCCTGCCTCCGCGGCAATTCCCGGAAACAAACTGTGTGCCTCCGGGTTATTTGTGATATAGCGAAAACCAATGCCGCGAGAATACTCCTGGGTGTAATATTGAACCATGCCCGGACCAACACCGACCAGCGGATGATCTGCAAAGATGAGCATTGCGGCGAGTACATCGGTTGCGCGTCCACGGATGGCGCCATCGGCTCCGGTAAGCGCGGCGTTGCTGTCTGTAGCAGCCACATCCGTGAACAACGTGCTCACTGTTGCAAGGCGTACACCGTATTGTGGAAACATCCACAGGACCAGGTAAGCGACAAGAACGAGGAGCGCAAGTTGATAGAATTTTATATATCGCATGAAAGTCATGATCAAGATCAACAAGATGAAACCGACCGCCGCCCCGCGTGAGAAAGCCAATGCCCCTCCGATGAGGATCAAGCTGGTGAAGAGCAAAGCCAGGATACGAGCCCAGGTCGAGCGATAGATCCAAAGTTGAAACAACCCTAAGGGTACAAGCATCAACATATTCTGCGCGAAGCGATTCTTTTCGCCGATGGATCCGGCCAGGCGTTGCTGGGTGACTTCTCCTTGCAAGTTTTCAACCCCGGTTCCAAATGTGGAGTCTGTTTGTGTTTGGGCGAATCCCCCGTATTCGTTATCAAACGTGTGGGTCATTTGTTGATAGAGCGACAAGCCGCCAATGAATGCACCTGAGATCAAAAGTACCCAAACCACACGCTTGAGCATGAGAGGCGTCCGAATTACATTGATTAGAAGAAAGTAGAGTAACAGGCCCTCAAAAAAGAAATCGATTAACTTTCTGGAGGCCAAAATAACATCCCTCGAAAAAACAGCTCCTAGTGTGTAAATGAGCAAAAGCATAAGAAGTAATTGCCAAACAGGCGTGATTATGAGCTTTTCGCGGCGCACAACGAGATACCAAACCAATGGAATGGTTATAAGGAGGGGGAATCCCATCGCAATGTAAGATGGCACACCATAGAACCTTATAGCAACCGGTCCGATGTTTGTGTAGATGTAAAAAACAACCAGAAGCGTCGCCGCGTCAGGCCATTTTAGTAAGGCCAGTAGAAAGAGAATGGCGAGGGGACCTGCGATCGCCAGGAACGGTTCTTTCGCCGCGACGGCCCCAATCGTAATCGCACCTACTAGTAAGGCAAAGAAAATTACCAAGAGCGGTTTACGCGCGCCCGTGAAAGATCTTTCGATGGTTGAATCGGATACTGTCATAGCTTCCTCACTGATTTAATGAACATTTTCATATTGCGTTTGACCCTGCCGTTGCGGCTCCCAATGCTTGATCTGGTGGCCCTGTAATACTTTAATGATGGCAACCAACGAAGCCGCGTTCACCATGCAGAAATAGAATGGAATTGTGAATATTTTGTTATGTCCGAAGCGAGTTCTATTGAGCAACAGGCCCAACAGCGCGCAACTGTAAAACGCGACCTGGCCAATGGTTGCCATTTGATAGATAAAGCCTTTCGTCCATAAGAACGGGCTAACGAGAACCAGCACCAACAAAGGAAAAGCTACCAGGTATCGCAAGACTTTGTGAGAAAAAAGCTGAATGGCGTAAAATTTGTATCGAAAGGGGTTCAGCAGCTCCCGCCTCAGTATAAGGGCCTTCCAGCTACGCATGATCACGCGCACTTTGCGCCCAAACTCCACTTGACTTGTCGCCGCGATCGGCTCATAGGCGATGGCATTCCGCGCAAAGACCAATCGATACCCCTGGACGATTACGCCGGTTGAAGTGAACAAATCATCCGATACGCCATCTGGAATTGGCCGAAAGATTGACCTGCGGATGGCGTATATCGCTCCTGTCGCCGCCAGTGTGTTACCTGATGTACCTTGAAATTGTTTCAGCAGGCGATCAAAGTTCCAATAGGCACGCTCGCCATCGATGCTGGAACCTCCAGAAACCTCTGTTTTGTAGATTTGATTTCCAGCAACACCGCCAACTTTTGGATCGCCAAATGGTCTAACGAGTTCCTGAATCGCGTCAGCTTTATACATGCTATTCGCGTCTGAAAATACCAGGATTTCGCCGCTGGAGGCATTCACCGCTGCGTTGAGAGCCACAGCTTTTCCTACACGCGGAAGGGAAAGTAGTTTCACTCCATGTTCCTGGTACCGGTCGACGATGGCTTCCGTGGCATCTGTTGATCCGTCTGATGCAATGACTACCTCAAGGCGATCCCGCGGGTATTCGATCGACGAAATGTTATCCAGTTTTGCCGCAATGGATTTTGCCTCGTTGTAAGCTGAGATCACAATGCTGACAGTAGGTGGATTTGTGAACTCCTCATCCTTATGAGGATGAGCCCAGAGCAGCCCGCGCAGCACAACGCCCAGCGGGAAGCCGATATAGGTGTAAACGATTAAGAATACTGCAACCCAAAATAAAATCAAGGTGATCATGGGCAATCCCTTACAAAGTGCTGTGCCAGCCTGGTCACATTCTTATGAAGATCGAACTCCCCTACGACTTTCTCCCTTCCAGCACGCCCTAGGCGCCGGCGTAATTCTGAATCCTTGAGGCAGCGTTCCAATGCACGTGCGAGGGAGGTTGCGTCTCTTGGCGGAACCAACAGCCCTGTCAATTGATCGTTCACCAGTTCCGGGATCCCCGAAAGGCTACTGGCAATAACGGGTACGGCACTCCCCATGGCTTCCATGAGTACCACCGGAATGCCCTCCCGCCGTCCATCACGAGTCGGAACGCTGGGTGCGGCCAAGACATCGGCATCCAGCAACAGTCGGGCAATCCCATCCCTGGTGAGTCTTCCGTGAAAGCGGATCTTGTCTGAAAGACCAGCCTGCTCTACATGCTCGTTGAGGGATTCTTTATCGGGGCCATCACCGACAAAATGACACTCGAAGTTAAATCCTTTCTCGTGAAGCTGACGGCACGCTTCAATCAAATATGCCTGTCCCTTGACCTCATGCATGGTCCCCACACACAGGATCATGAAAGGATTCTCACCTTTTTCATACGGAGTTTCATGAGAGCGGGCTCGAAACACCTCGGTGTCCACGCCACAATGGACTACATGTACTTTCTCACGATAATTTCCCTGGCATTCCAAAATAATCAATTCCTTATTGTATTCTGAGATCGCGGCAACAAATGCTGCTTCCGCCACCTTTTCGCGTAACATATGTCTGTCGCGATGCAGATCCGAGCCGTGAGCCGTGAAGCTATAAGGGATGTCGACCAGACGATGAATGATAAATCCCGCCGCGGCAGGATGGCTGGCAAAATGAGCATGGACGTGCTGCACGTTGTCTGCGCGCATCTGATACGCAAACAGCACAGTCTTCGGGAAAATGCCAATAACACCGGTGAGGAAGTTAAGACTACCCCAATTCGCGTACAGTACATTCCAGAGTGTCCTTAAATAAACCAGGGGTTTTTTCCAGAGAAAGTGCAGGTTTGCTCGAATGATTGGCAAAGAGATAAAGGGCTGGAAATGAGCGACGTTCACAAATGGACCGGCTTCCGGATGTATCACCTCTTCGCGCTCGCGTAACAGCGGATAGACTTCCACTTCAATCCCCTGCTGCCGCATCGCCAACATTTCGAACAGGATAAAGGTTTCCGTCAGCTTCGGAAAGCGCGACATAATGTAGGCGGCCTTGAAGCCTTGTGCTTTCTTCAGAGGCCGATCCAAAACGCCTACTTCAATATTTTGTGATTCCTGATTAATGATCATTTCCTAACCGTTACTTTGTGCTAACCTTCTGAAGCCGGGGAGCAACTGTTTCTCAGCGCTTCATAAATCGGATGAAATTTGACTTAGGATAAGATTGGCCAACTGTGCTTTCACCTTTCAATTGAAAGTGTTTTGAACTACGCCCAACAGAATTCAGTTGCCGGCGCGCCGGGTTGCGAAAAGAACCTGTACGAGTCGAAAACGAAGCAATTCAGGAAATGTGTTTTCGATATTGAGCACAGCACGATTCATCAACAGGACAACCAGCGAGATGATTCCGGCTAGCCAAACACTAACATATACAGGAAGCGCCAGCCACCATTGGAGAATTCCTAAACCCAAAGTTCCCAGGATAATGCTTATGTAAACTCTTAGGTAACGCGCGTGGAACAAGTTGATTTTGGTGGCGAACCTTAACCCGAGATGGTTTAGTATGTTGTACAAGACCAGCGTTCCGCAAGATCCAATGGCTGCGCCGATTGCCCCATAGCGTGGAATGAGCAACAAGTTAAGTCCCAGACCAATCAATAAGGAAACAACGTCGATAAGGACAGTGTAACGAAGTTTGCCGTGAATCCGTAGTGTATCGGCGTTAAATCCCAGAGCCGCGTTGAAGTAGTAACCGAGGGCAAGCACCGCCATAATTGATCCGGACTGGGCATACCGCTCTCCAAACAGCAACACCGTCAGTGGTTGAGCTAGCGAGAACGTAAGTAAAAAAATTGGAAATGAGATGACTGTAATCCAGACGGCACTTTGCCAATATAAGTTATCAATCCCTTCCTGATCTTTTCTGGCATGCATGCGTGCCATGGTTGGCATAAAGAGCAGCCCAAAGCTTTGAATGACCGTTGTGTTCAAATCAGCTACAGGCTGAACCGCTCGATAAGCAGCTACATCCAGTGTGCTGCGAAAGTATTCCAGTAGAACAATGACGAGCTGAGTCCTGGCCATAAAGACGAAACTGCTGATAAAGAAAGGTATACTAAAGCCGAAAATCTCTCTGATCGGAAACTGTATATTCTGTATATTGAAATGCTTCCATAACTCTTGTTTACGAAGATCGCGCACCAGAATTCCATAATAAATGCTAATGCCGACCGCTCCTGCAACGATAAAGCCCATAGACAAGAAATAGACATCCTTGTGGAAAAAGATCAGCAGCAGCACAACCAAAAGTCTCAGGCTTGGTCCAAGGATGTATCTCCGGAAAAAAATTGAGCTTGGGTTCGAGAAAACCGCGAGCATCCCAACCAGTAGGCTGTCCAACGCTTGAATAGGTGTTAAAAAAATCAACAGGAGCAAGAGTTGAAACGCCAGGGGATCACTCACAAACGAATCTGCGATCCAGCCTCTCAAACCAAAGACGAGCAAAACCAGAAATAAGCCAAGCGAAAAAACAGTGCTGACCATCATAAGAATGGAGCCAAACGCTTTCTGATATTCACCTCTTTCCTGGTACATAGGTATGAAGCGGGTGACAGTTTTTTCGAATCCGAAAACTGTTAGGCTCGATCCTAGCGTGATGAGCGATAAAACATAGGCAAAGGCACCGTAGTCGCTCTTCGACAGGTAACGTACGATCAAAATTTGGACAACGAAGTTTGCCACCATCGCGATGATACGACCAGATAATAGTAACGTAGAACCACGAAGGTGATTTTTCGTGGCTTGACTCGTTGCCATGATGGGAACTTCAGTGACGGATGTTTTTTCGATGTTCATTATGGAAAAAAATGAATAAAATATCAAATTGTGTCAGCGCGGCCTGCCAGGCCGCGCTGACGCTTAATTCTTAACTCTTTGTCGTTTGCTCTGATAAGCTGCTTTGCGTGAGAGTCCCAGTTGAGGTATCACGGCCTAAGGCAGAAGAAGTTTGCCGGCCTGCTTTGGAGACAAAGGGTGATGGATTGTAATCAAAGATAACGCCAGCCAGGTTGATTTTCATCAGCCGCAAATTCTGGATTACCTTGTTAACTACTCTGCTCCTTGCTTCTGCACGGCGTGCCACCAAGATGGTGGCATTTACCTGGGATGCCAAAGTGAGGCTTTCGGCAAACCGTGAAAGGGGAGAAGCGACAACCAGGACAATATCCGCTTCTTTTTGCAGCTGTGCAAACAGTGCTGCCATTTTTATTGAATTCAGCATGGAGTGCGAGCTTTTTTCAGAAGACGATCCAGCTGGTAACAATCGAAGACCAGGAACTTGCTCGACAGTCAGAAGTTGAGGTTCTGCCGATTTCGATAGCACCAGGTCCGCCAGCCCTTCATTCTTTTCAGCTTCGAGTATCGTTGTCAAGACAGGGTTATCCACTTGAGCATCTACCAGCACAACCTTATACCCGGCTTGCGCAAATGCAACAGCCAGGTTTCCGGAAGTTACAGCTGCCTCACCTCCGCCTTTGGATCCAACACTGGTCAACAACAAAGTATAGGGGATCGATTCGCCGATCGAAAAAAGCAGTTTGGCGACCGCTTCACGGTATCCATTGGCAGCATCGGATGCGGGTTGAGCCAACGTGACGAACCGTTCAAGTCCGGAACCCCTGCGGCGGCTATGCTTGTCAATCGTGCTCAACAACGGAACTCCGGCGGCCCTGCTTAGATCCTCTGGGAAACGAAGCCTGTCATCAAAATATTCAGCGACAAAAATAATGATTATCGCGAAGATCAGGCCAGCGACCGCGGACGAGAATACTCGCAGCCAAAGTTGCTGGTCGACGAGCGTGGCTGTCGTCGCTGGCTGAATAACCTCCATTTGATTGGTGTTTGTATCCATCAGTATTTGATAGATGGTTGCCAATGTTCGGAGAGAATCAGACAAGCGATTGCGTTCCTCAGTTAGCTGCTGGATCACAAGCTTTTGTTGCTCCAGATTAGCGGTTATAGCCTCTGGGCTGCTCGTGTTCGCAACTCTTAAAGCGGAGAGTTCAGCTTCCAGTTGCTCAATGCTTGCCTGAGACCCGCTCACGATCTGCTCCAGCTGTTGTGACTGATCGCTCATCTGAGCGCGCAGCGAGGCTGTTACATTATCCTTCGAGGGACTCATTTCGAGCAGCGTTTGCGCGGCAGCATTTGCAATGGCAACGGCTTGCTTTGGATCACGCTGGTAGACAATGATTGTCAGGACCCGGGTTTCAGTACTTTGTCTGGTGGAGATAGCATCTTTGAGCTCATTCAGAGCGAGTTTCTGAGCCAACTTACTGTTCACGGCCTCCAGGAAGGAGCTCGTAGTCAATACTTCAGCATACGTCTGACCCAGTTGACCCCCAATTCTCAAAGAGTTTAGGTCCGGACTAGGACTATCCAGGGTCGGCCCAATCAGTAGATCAGTTGTCGCTCTATACGCCACTGGTTGGCTGCTAAGCTGAAAGAATGTGGTAAGGCCGGCAATCAGGGCCGCCAAGACGAGCAACCACAAATAACGGTAGACAAGACTTAGAATTTTTGAGAGATCCATAGCTGATACCTCCATGTTCAGGCAAGATGCACTCCGCTATCTCGACATGCACCTTGGAAATCGGATTTGCAAAGGAATTCACCCTTGCATCCATTAAATTAACTGACCGACTGATACATATCGATCGGTCTTGATCACCTGGGCAATTTCTGCAGGAATTTCATAACCATGTCGTTCCATCTCATCATAAAGCTCCGGAATAATTTGAGCCAGGACAGGAGTCTCAAATCGTTGCCACTTCAGGTTTCGATCGGTTTTGACCATCTCCTTGACGGTGTTGGCCATGTCGCTGGTCATCTGTAAACTACAGTGAGCACAGATACGCTCCATATCGGAAACTGGATGTTGCACAAAATCTTCGTATCTTAGCCTCAAGACCTGGCCATCTTCAAAAAGAGCCAAATCTCTCTCCGCTTTGCTCGAAGAACGCGACCACTGCCGGGCAATTACAACCATCAGATCCTCTGTTTTCAGATCTTCCTGAATACCTTTGTAGCGCGGGCCCCAAATGGAGAGGTACTTGCGCCGCATGATCCGGTTGTTCCAAAGCTGGCTGAGAAAGCGTTTCAAATAATGGTGCACTTGGGCAACCGGTGTGAATTTCAAACGCTTGACGATCCTTTTTCTCGAAGCCGGTTTCTGCCACTTCAACTCCACGGAACTGACAAACGAAAGGGGATTCCTGACGATATAAAGGAAGCGAGCTTCCGGGAAGATGGCGCGCACATATGGAATTCTCAGAATATTGTGCGGTGTCTTTTCAACAACAATTCGATTTCCATGCTGCTGTTGATAGCTCAAAAACTTGTTCCGTATATATCGTTTGACCTGATCGGTCGCGTCCTTTTCCTCAAACTCATCGTGGCTTCTCTTAGGATCAGCACTAAGCCAGAGGCTAACCGGTTCGTACAATGGAACTACATCTGGATGAAGGGAGATGAGTTTATGCAGCATCGTGGTGCCTGAACGAAAATTACCAAAAAGAATAATCGGAGGATTCAACTCGCCTGACATCGTTTTACCTGTTTAAATCGAAGGATTGAGGAGGTACATTAACTGGGACCGTCTAGTAAGCACCGTCTTTGCTTAGAACGACGAACACCGTCTTCCAGAGAATTTGAAGATCCAACATCAAAGATCGGTTACGAATATAATATTCATCCAGTTCAACACGGCGCTCATAGGTCGTGTCGTTTCGACCGGAAACCTGCCACAGGCCGGTTAACCCCGGACGAACCTGAATGTAAAGGTCGAAGCATTTCCCATATTTTTCTACTTCCGCATCGACAATCGGTCGTGGACCTATCAAACTCATCTCACCAATGAGGATGTTCCAAAGCTGCGGAAGCTCATCTAAACTCAGCTTGCGTAGCGTGCAGCCAAGACGAGTCACGCGAGGATCCTGCTTAAGTTTATGGGTTGCTAACCATTGAGTTTTTAACGCACGGGAGTTTTCAAGGTAATTCTGCAGGACCTGATCGGCATTTTCAACCATCGTGCGAAACTTAAGTATCTGGAATTTGCGGCCAAATCTACCAATCCTTGTTTGGCGATAAAATACCGGCCCTGGCGAGTCCAATTTGATCAAAATCATAATAGCAAGAAAAGCGAGAATAATGTAAGGCGCCGCAAGCACGATCAGTGTGATGTCAAGGATACGCGATAAATCATATTTTTGTACAAGCCTAGCACCCGCGGTTGACCTCGCAGTAGGGAAATTGGATCGCACATCTAAATTTGTATCCATACTGACTCCTCTAAATGACGAAAAAAGATAGGCAACGATGACAACTTTACAAATCAATCCAACGAGCACACGAGCGGTATGCAGAGGGCATAACGCTTCAATATTGGATCTGGTTTCCCTAGTGACTGCCAGGACACTATCGAAACCACCACACCATTTTGACCCGATGGGATTTTTCTGTATGTTAGTATGACGCTGGCCTGCCAAAAAGGTTAACAACTGATTACAGGGAAAAAGCCCTACTGGCCAGGTAGGGATTCCCCTATGTTTGTGTTACGATAAGCTCACTTTAACTCTATCAAAAAGCGTATGAAACAGAGTTTCAGGGGTGGATAACAAGTCGACTTTGGAGATGCGTTCCTCGTGACTGCCAACGCTGTACCGAAATAGGGATACTGTTATTTCTTCTAGCATATTCTTTGGCTGGTATGACTCTGGTTTGCCCCAAAAAAGTTACGATAGCTTTACGATTGGCTGTCTTAATGAGAAGTTCAGATAGGTTTTAACTTCACTTTTACGATTCGGCTTCCTGTTCATGATAGGATGGCGCCATCGAAGGTTTCATGCTGACGTAGTAACGCGGCTAGTAGATTCAGCTCTCAAAAATGTTAGGCAGCCTTACGACATTGTTATGCTTCTTTTTCACATTAGCAGGTATGATATTGGCATTGATTGGAAGATTTTTTTCCTGCTTCTCTCTTATTCATATAGTGAACGGCAAACACAAAAAGGAGTGTACATAACCATGGCAGGGATTTTGATTGCTGCATATTTGATTATTGGAGCATTGGTATTTGCCTTAATTTGGGCGATGCTGATAGCTTCCAAGAGACGCCAGAATGTAGCCAAAAGCGTTAAGCGTGGACGTTTAGAATCCAAGCTTTTTCGCGAGACTAACACTAAACCAAGCAGATTCCAGTCGTAGTGGCTTAAGTTGATTTGACTCGTGTTGACCTTGACAGCTTTTTAAGCTGCGGTTTGTATTCATCACATCATTATTTCTCCTGGACCTGCTTGAGATACGAGCTTTTCAATGTGATTATTGAAAGTAACACTTTGGGGTTCGATAAATAATTGGATCGTGGGTTCTAAAAAACATATTTGTTCATGGAGTTCTCGACGCGTAACTAGTAAAAGGCTTATTATTATGGGCCAATTTGGCGTAAAACACAAACGACCATTTTAGGGTCGTTTTTTGCTATACTCTTGGCGGTCCCAACGGGTATAGCGTCCGCACTCTCTTTCCTCCTCGCTGCCTTACCGAGCAAGCCGCACCTGGGGACAGTGACCTTTAAGATTACTGTGACGAACGTGGGCCGGAGGTGGCAACAAATCTCCAGTTTTCAATCGGCTGCCGATCGGATTCAGCGAGGCGGAACCGGATCCAACGATCTCCATTTTGATTCCCAAACCTGTTTGCTAACCTGAGGTGGACGACTGAATCTGGCAGCACTCAGCTACTACAGGCGAAACCCTGATCCTGCAATACACGATGCTCATCGGTGCACCGTCGGAGGAGAAACATATCATTGATACTGCCACGGTTACTGCGGAAGGCTTGCAGGAACCACTTGTAGTAGGAACCAAAGTCGGCTTTCTTTCTCAGGAAAAACAACTCAGCCTTATTGACTTACTGGATGAAAACGCCAGCGGATTGAATGGGCGAGGGGTAGAGCGAGCCATTCGTATACGTAGATGCTCTAATTCATTTTGAAACATCATATCAACTCTGCCAGCGTCGGACCCTACTCAACAGGTAACCGCGTAAGTGGAACGGAGAGACGAGTCTCACTGCAACGATGCTGACCGATGAGCTGTTTACACGTTGGGTCGGGCCTGACGAGAACGGTCAACTCGAGATGGAAGGGCTAGGGATTTATGACTATAGCGCAGTTGTTGGTAATCCGTTACTCGAGGCGGACTTGTATCCACTTCCTCACCGAATTCACCAGAAAAATCTTCGTACAGTTTTTCAGCGCCTCTACCGGTATTATTCTTTCCTCCATTTTGACTGTTTCCAATAAATATTCGCGGAAGGTGCCTGGCAATAGACCGCAGGAAATAGGGGG
>Ga0114129_10003517_pt1 | contig 22042 bp, 26 predicted proteins | sample RhiMetdeltSRZDD1_FD_80071 | JGI IMG/M metagenome (GOLD analysis project Ga0114129, IMG submission 80071) | Populus rhizosphere microbial communities from Tennessee, USA - Rhizosphere MetaG P. deltoides SRZDD1 (version 2) (version 2) | ecosystem: Host-associated > Plants > Roots > Rhizosphere >... | reverse complement strand
GGGCGAGGCGCCGTCGTCGGGCGGCGTGTCGTAGCGGAACGAGACGTCCTCGAACTGCACCCGCCCCAGGACCTCGTGCGGTGGGATCTCGACGGCGTCGGGGGCGTCCTCGATCTCGGGGTCCAGGTCCATGTACTCGAAGATCCGGTCGAACAGCGCCATCGAGGAGTGGATCTCGGTCGAAACCTGCAGCATCGAGCCGATCGGGAAGAACAAGCGCGACTGCAGCGTGGTGAAGGCAACGATCGTGCCGGCCGTGAGCGCGTCCGGGTTGTTGCTGAGGACCCAGCCCGCAACCAGGTACACCAGCGCGGGCGTGATCGAGAAGAACGTCCCCACGACCGCGAAGAAGGACCGGCCGATCATCGTCTGCTTCATCTGCAGGCCGGTCAGGCGCTCGTTCTCGCCCCGGAACCGGTCGATCTCGTGGCGCTGGCGGCCGAACGACTTCGACAGCAAGATGCCCGAGACCGACAGGGTCTCCTCCGTGACCGCGGTCAGGTCCGCGTACGTCTTGGCCGTGCTCGTCGCCACCTCCCTGCGTGCGCGACCCACCTTCACGGTGAGCCAGAGGAAGAACGGGAGCATGAACAGCGACAACACCGTGAGCTGCCAGGACAGCAGGAGCATCGCGACCAGCGTGCTCGCTATCACGACGATGTTGGAAAGGATGCTCGACACCGTGTCGGTGAAAACGGCCTGAACGCCCCCGACGTCGTTGGCGATCCTCGACTGGATCTCGCCGGTCCGCGTCGTGGTGAAGAAGCGCAGCGGCATGAACTGCAGGTGGGAGTAGAGCGCGTTCCGAAGATCCTGCATCACCCGCAGGCCCACCCAGTTGGCGAGGTAGGTCTGCCAGATGCCGATGACCCCGGTGATGATCGGGATGGCGATCATGAGCGCGGCGCCGATGTACACGGTGTGGAGCTGAGGGCACGGGCCGCCCGCGCACGAGTTCGGGGGGTTACCGAACAAGCCGTTGTCGAAGATCCACTTGATCAACAGCGGGTTGACGACGCCCAGACCGGACGTGACCACGATCGCGAGCCCGACGAGGCTCACCTTGCCCCGGTAGGGCCGGAACGTGCCGATGACCCGCCGAACCGTCTGGGGCCGGATCGGCCGGTCGTCCTCCTCCCGGGGGGAGCGCATGTACCGGCCGTGCATCATAGCTCTCCAGGATAAGACCGCCGTGCGACGTCATATTCCTCGAGCACGGGGCCCGGACTACGCTGGTGCCGAGAGGCTCGCGACGCAGGCCGTGCTCATCGGGCGCATCGCGCTGGGCACGGCGCTCGGCTACGTGATCGGGTTCGAGCGCGAGTACCGGGGCAAGTCCGCCGGCGAGCGCACGTTCGGCCTGCTCGCGCTCGGTGCCGCGGCCGTGACGGGGCTCGGCGTGCTGTTCTTCCCCCTGTCGGCCGAGAAGGTGATCGCCGGCGTCATCACGGGCATCGGCTTCCTCGGCGCCGGCCTCATCTTCCGCGAGCGCGAACAGGAGGGCGGCGGCCAACCGCTCGGGGTCACGACGGCCGCCTCGTCGTGGGCCGCGGCCGCCATCGGCATCCTGGCCGGCGCCGGGCTGTACCTGACCTCCGTCGTGGGGTGCGTGTTCGTGCTGGTGATCCTGGAGGTGAACCGGTTACCGATCTACCGCAGGCTCGACCCGAGCAAGGTTCGGCGCGACGAAGCGACCGACGTGTACGACCCGCGACTGGGGACGACCACATTCCCGACGCAGGACGACGCCCGCCCCGACGACGACCACTGATCAGCGCGCGATCGCGACCGCGCGTTCGAGGACCGCGTCGAGCATCGCGGGCGTGAGCGTGCCGGTGAACGTGTTCTGCTGGCTCGGATGGTACGCGCCCACCAGCGTGTACGGCCCCAGCTCGGCCTCGGCGCCGTGCCCGAACCGCGGCCGCGGACGGGTCCGATGGCCCAGCCCGGCGAGGGCGCGCAGGGCGCCGTCCCAGGCGAACGCGCCGAGCGCGAGGATCACGCGGAGTCGGTCCAGCGCGGCCATCTCGCGCGCGAGGTACGGCAGGCACGTGTCGCGTTCGGCGGGCGTCGGCTTGTTGCCTGGCGGCGCGCAGCGCACGACCGCGGCCACGTAGGCGTCCGTCAGCCGCAGCCCGTCGTCGCTCGCCGTGGACGCCGCCTGGTTCGCGAGACCGCGCCGGTGCATCGACGCGTACAGGAAGTCGCCCGAACGATCACCCGTGAAGATCCGCCCGGTCCGGTTGCCGCCGTGGGCCGCCGGGGCGAGGCCGAGCACCAGGATCCGGGCATTCGGGTCGCCGAACCCGGGCACCGGGCGGCCCCAGTACGCCTGGCAGGCGAACCGCGCCGTCTTCTCCCGCGCGACGCGTTCGCGCCACTCGACCAGTCTGGGGCAGGCGCGACAGGCCACGACCGCGGCCGAGACCTGCTCGAGCTCGTTCACCGCCGCAGCCCTCGGAACCTGGCCGACGCCGCCTCGAACGCCTCCAGCGGCGCGAGCAGGTCGCCGACCACGCCGATCAACTCCTCGAACGCCCGAGGTTCGTCGTCAGCGGTCCGCAGGCGCTCGGCGAGCCGGAGGGCCTGCGCGAGCCCGGCGTCGGCCGCGATCCACTCCGTCTCGACCTCGGCCGCGCGCCACGCAGCCATCCGCTCCTCCGCCTCCCGCAGACCCGTCTCGAACGCCCACAGCGCCTCGGCGAGCGGCCGGCCCGGCAGGCGAGTCCCCGGCACCGCGTCGGTGAGGGCGGCCTTGGCGCGTTCGAGCACGGGGACGAGCTCGTCGAACGCCCGCGCCGGCCCCCGCAGCCGCTCTGGCAGTCCCCGGCGGCGCAGCGTCACGAACGCGCGCGTTCGGCGAGCACGCCGAGCGCCATCGCCGGGTCGTTCGACGCCACGGCGTCGAACCCGCGGTCGAACAGCATCCGCACGGTCTCGGGATCGTCGGCCGTCCACGTGCCGGCACGCACGCCGGCGGCGTGCACCTCCTGCACGAACGACTCGCCCGCCGGGATCGACGCGCGGGTCCCGGGGAGCACCATGTCGTACCCCTGAGCCACGGCGTACGCGAGCGCCTCTCGCGGATCGACCAGGTCCGTCGTGAGGAAGCCGGTGGGCACGCCGGGCGCGATCGCCTTGGACGCCGCGACCGACGCCGGGTTGAACGAGATCACCAGGACCGGCCCCTCGAACGCCCGGCGGCCGAGCTCTGCGTGCACGGCCTCGACGATGGGTTCGCGGGCGGCGTCGAATGCCGGCTCTCCCGGGATGTTCTTGATCTCCACCGCGATCGCCGCGCGCCCGCTCGCGACGTCGAGAACCTCGGCCAGCGTCGGCACCGCCGCGTCCCCGTCTAGGTGGAGCGAGGTGATCTCGGCCGCCGTCATCTCGTGGACGAACCCGCTCCCCTCGGTCGTACGGTCGACCGCGGCGTCGTGCATCACGACGGGGACGCCGTCGCGCGACAGCCGCACGTCGAACTCCACGATCTGTGCACCGAGCCGGATCGCCTCCTCGAACGACGCCACGGTGTTCTCGGGGTGGGTGGAGGACGCGCCCCGGTGCGCGACCACGGCCGGGAACGCCAGCCCGGACAGGTCGTGGTCGGTCACACGAGGCTCGACGGGCACAGATGGTTCACGGGACACTCCTCACACCTCGGCTTTCGCGCGATGCAGATCGCCCGCCCGTGGTCGATCAGGACGTAGGTGAAGTCGAACCATCGCTCCCTCGGGATCAGGCGCATGAGGTCCTGCTCGATCTTGTCGGGATCGGACTGCTCGCTGAACCCGAGACGGTTGGCCAGGCGCTTGACATGGGTGTCGACGGCGATGCCCTCGACCTTCCCGAAAGCGTTCCCGAGCACGATGTTGCCGGTCTTGCGCGCGACGCCGCGGAGGGTCACCAAGTCCTGCATCGTGTCGGGCACCTCGCCGCCGTACTCCTCGACGATGCGCCGGCACGCCTCGCGGATCGAGATGGCCTTCTGGTTGAAGAAGCCGGTCGGCTTGATGTCGGCCTTGAGCTCGTCCTCCGGCACCTTGAGGTAGTCCTCCGCGGTCCGGTACTTCCGGAACAGGGTCGCCGTGACCTCGTTGACCTTCTCGTCCGTGCACTGAGCCGACAGGATCGTGGCCACCAGCATCTCGAGCGGGGTCGAGAACCTGAGCGCGACCTTGGCGCCCGGATAGGTCTCGGACAGGATCCGGACGATCTCCGGCGCTCGTTCATCGATTGGCGCGTCGCGCCCGAGCGGTCCCGCCTCGCTCACGCCCGTTCGCCGGCGATCTCGAGGGGGAGCTCGAACGCGTCGCCGTCTGCGTACCGCGTCCACTCGCCGTCGCTCAGCACGTGGATCTTGGCCCGGCCCATGACCTGCCACGTCCGCCCGTCGCCCACCATGGCGGTCTCCTCGTCCAGCGCGATGAACGTCTGGCCCGGCTCGACCGAACCCGAGATGAACTCAGTCGCACCGGGGATCCATGTGTCGACGATGTCCCAGTGCGGCGCGAACAGCGCATCGCGCACGTAGCCGATCCCGGGGGCCCAGACCGAGTCGAGATCCTGACTGTCCGAGTCGAACGTCATCTCGGTCAGGCACGCGACGCCGGCGCTGCAGCCCGCGTACGGCAGACCGTCGAGGATCGCGGACCGCAGGGCCTCCCAGAACGGCGTCCCGAGCACGACCTGCGCCAGCCGGGCCGGGTTCCCGCCCGAGAAGAAGATGACCGATGCCTCGCCGAGCCGCGCGATCACCTCGTCCCTGGTCGCGTCTTCATGCGTCTTGAGCGGAAGCACCTCGGCCGCGATGCCGAGGGCGCGATAGTGGTCCAGGCCCTTGTTCGCCCAGCCGTCGTAGGACTCGTCGCCCTCGTGAGCGGCGGCCGTCGGACATACGAGCACGGGACCGCCCGGGTGCCGGGAGCGTTCGAGCAGCCAGCGTTCGACCGACTCGGACCACGGGTCGAACTCGCCCGAGCCCAGGAACGCGTAGGAGACCCGGCTCACGACCGCTCCTCCCCCGGGCGAAACGCCTCGAACGACATCTCCCTCCACCACACGTCTGGCCCAACGGCCTCCAGGATCGCCTCGACCTGGCTCACATGTGCGTTGATCGCACTGACCTTCAGCTCGAGGATCTCGTCCGGGAGCTCGTAGTAGACCGCGAGCTCCTCGCGCGAGGTGATCGGGGGCGTCCCCGGCCGGAACACGTTGAACGGCTCCCACACCGGAACGAACTCGGCCGCCCATTCGGGCGTGACCGTCGCGTACAGGACCTTCGAGCCGGGTTTGCCGGCGTCCCGCAGCGCCTTCGTCGCCCACTTCGACACGTCCTTGTGCGCGGCGTGGTCGGTCATCCCGTCCGGGCCGAACGTGAGGATCGTGTCGGGTCCAACGTCGGCCACCAGCTCCCGAACCCGCTCGTAGCCCTCGTCGGGGAGCCCGGTCTCCATGTCGACGTCCTTCATGTCGAACCAGATGTGCTCCTGGACGCCGAGGATCTCCAGGCTGCGCTCGAGCTCCCCGGTGCGGACCTCCCCCATCTTCTCGGGCGGCCACTTCTCCTCGTCCATCGAGCCGCCCTCGCCCCGGGTCGCCGTCACGCACACGACCCGCGATCCGTTGCGGACGGCGCGCGCCATGATGCCGGCCGACAGGTAGGCCTCGTCGTCGGGATGCGCCCAGACGCCGAGGATCGTTCCGAGCTCGTCCATCCCGCCTCCTCCTGTGGACTATGGAAGCCATCGCGTGCGGCGTGCGACGCCTGAGCATCCTAGGCCAGGCGGGATGTGAGAGCCCATGTGATGCGAAGGGCCCGGAAGCGGGAGAACGGCCCGAGGACGGGCCGTTCTCCGATCCCGCGCGAGGGAGGGGGCGCGGGACGGTCCCGCGACCGCGTCAGGCGCGGTCGTGCCGCAGGCGCTTGCCGCGGTAGTTCGGGAAGACGACGTCCGAGTGCTGCCAGCAGTAGGCGCCCTCGTTGTACACGGAGAGCTTGGTGCGGCACCCCTCGAACGCGCATACGCGGCCCTCCTCCTCCGTCGGGGTCGGGGCGGGTAGGTGGCCGGGTCGCGTTCCCTTCGTCACGTCCCGCATTCGACGGAGGGGACCGTTGGGTTCGGTCCCGCCAGGCACGGATCGGGCGAGTCTCGGGGCGGCCGGAAGGGCCTTGGGGGGGTTAGGCGCGGTGGCCGTGCGGAGGCTCGATCGAGGCGCGGAGCCGCTCGACGAGCTCGGACGGGATCTCGTTGCACCCGCACTTGGATCGAAGGACGTCCTTCAGCCGCTGCTGGAACTCGGCGTGCCCAGTACAGGGATCGCAGCCGCCGAGATGGCGCTCGACCTCGATGCGCAGCGATTCCACGAGCTCCCCGTCCAGGTAGAGCTCGATCCGCTGGAGCACGTGTTCGCAGTCAGTCTTTGACAAGTCCTCGCTCCCGTACCGTTTCCCACAACGCCTTCTGCAGGGCTTTCCTTCCCCGGTGCAGCCGGGACATCACGGTCCCGATCGGCACGTCGAGGATCTCGGCGATCTCCTTGTAGCTGAACCCCTCCACGTCCGCCAGCAGCACCGCCATCCGGAAGCCCTCCGCCAGATCCTCGAGCGCGCGCTGCACGTCTTCGTCGGGGATCTTCTCCAGCACCTCGGACTCGGCCGAGGCCTCGGCGTTCGCCCCGCCCAGCTTGTCGTACAGATACCAATCCGGCATGTCCTCGTCCGGCACCGTGACCGGCTCGCGCTGTTTCTTGCGGTAGGAGTTGATGAACGTGTTCGTCAGGATCCGGTAGACCCATGCCCGGAGATTCGTCCCCTCCTTGAACCCGCCGAATCCGCGATAGGCGCGCAAGTAGGTCTCCTGCACGAGGTCCTCGGCGTCCTGAGGGTTGCGGGTCATGCGCAGGGCGGCCCCGTACAGGTTCGGCAGCAGGGGCAGCACCTCGCGCTCGAACCGCTCCCGCAGCGCGGGGTCCTCGGGGGGCGCGACGGGACTACGCGCCACGCCGAACCGCCTGGGTCTGACCGATCACGCGATCGCCACCTCGAACGTCGATCCGCACGAGCGTCCAGTATCCCGCATCGGTGCGACCGCCAACGACCGCCGAAAGCAGGATGCAGGCACGGATGGGTCGTTCCCCCGGGGCGATGGGAAGATGAGGAACCGTGGCGAACAACGACCGACGCGGACGATGGAGCGGATTCGACCTGGGGGGCGGCGGCTCCCCCGGAGACCCGCGGCGCTTCCGCTCGTCGCCCTGGGCCTGGATCCTCGGGTTCCTCGTCGTGCTGGTCCTGTTCAACTACCTGGCGGCGCCCCGCCCCAACACGATCGACTACTCGAACTTCCTCAGCCGGGTCCAGGACGGCCAGATCGTCGGCACGGTCGAGATCTCACAGACCTCGGTCTCCGGACGTTACGAGGACTCGACGGGCCAGCAGGACTTCACCACGACTATCCCGCCGATCCTGCAAGGGACCTCGACCCTGACGGACACGCTCGACCAGGCGGGGATCAGCTACACGGGCGTGACGCCGAGCGGCCTGCAGAGCTTCCTGATCGGGTGGGTGGCGCCGCTGCTGCTGTTCGGCTTTCTGTGGTTCTTCTTGATCCGGCGGATGAGCGGTGCGCAGGCGGGGGCCGCGCTGAACCTTGGCCGGAACAAGGTTCGGATCTACGACCGCAAGGAGATGAAGACGACCTTCTCCGACGTCGCCGGCGTCGACGAGGCCAAGGAGGAGCTCAGGGAGATCGTCGAGTTCCTGAGCAACCCGAAGAAGTACCAGCGCCTCGGGGGCCGCATCCCCAAGGGCGTCCTGCTGCTCGGCCCGCCCGGGTGCGGCAAGACGCTGCTCGCGCGCGCCGTCGCCGGCGAGGCCAACGTGCCCTTCTTCTTCATGTCCGGCTCCGAGTTCGTCGAGATGTTCGTCGGCCTCGGCGCGGCCCGCGTTCGCGAGCTGTTCCAGCAGGCCAAGGAGAAGGCACCGGCGCTCGTCTTCCTCGACGAGATCGACACGATCGGCAAGGGCCGAGGCGGCGCCCTCGGCGCCGGGTTCGGCGGCCACGACGAGCGCGAACAGACCCTGAACCAGCTGCTGGTCGAGATGGACGGGTTCGACTCGCAGAAGGGCGTCATCATCATGGCCGCGACGAACCGCCCCGACGTCCTCGATCATGCGCTGGTTCGGCCCGGTCGGTTCGACCGCCAGGTCGTGGTGGACCAGCCCGACCTCACGGGACGCGAGGAGATCCTGAAGGTCCACGTTCGCGGCGTGGCGCTCGACCGCAACGTCGACCTGCGGGTGCTGGCCTCGCGGACCCCGGGGTTCACCGGCGCCGACCTGGCCAACGTCGTGAACGAGGCCGCCCTCCTCGCCGCCCGTCGCGAGAGGGACGCGGTGACGATGGCCGAGCTCGAGGAGGCCATCGACCGGACCGTCGCGGGCCTGGAGCGCAAGAGCCGCGTGATGTCCGAGAAGGACAAGGAGCGGGTCGCCGTGCACGAGATGGGCCACGCGCTGGTCGCGCTCACCGCGCCGACCGCCGACCCCGTGCACCGCGTCTCGATCATCCCGCGGGGCGCGGCCGCGCTGGGCATGACGATGCAGCGACCGACCGAGGACCGCTACCTACTGACCGAACCCGAGCTGAAGGACCGCCTCGCGGTGCTGCTCGGCGGGCGGACGGCCGAGGAGGCCCTGTTCGACATGGTGGTCTCGACGGGCGCCCAGAACGACCTCGAGCGCGCCACGGAGATCGCCCGAGCGATGGTCACCGAGTACGGCATGAGCCCGAAGATCGGGCCCCTGTCGTTCGGTCACGACGGGTTCCGCGGTGCCGAGGGCCGCCTGCTGTACCCGGGTGCGGCGCCCGAGCTTTCGGACGAGCTCGCCTCGGTGGTGGACGAGGAGATCGCACGGCTGATCAACGAGGCCCACGACCGGGCGACCGACGTCCTCACCCGGCACCGCGGGATGCTGGACCAGCTGTCGCAGATCCTGATCGTGACCGAGGTGATCGACGGGCCCGACCTGAAGGGCTACTTCGACGGGTCCAAGCCGATCCCCTCGCGCGAAGAGCTCCGGTCGCTGACGCGCACCAACCCCGACGGGTCGGCGGCTCCGGCCTCGAGCGGGCCCGACATCGTCATCGAGCCGCGCCAGCTCTAGGCCGGCGGCTCGGACGGTAGCTCGGCCGGTGGTTCGACCAGCAGGTCGAACCGACCCCGGAAGCGATCAAGGAATCGGTAGTAGTTGCGCTTGGACAGCCTGTCCCGTTCGGCCGGCGGGGTCGAGTGGTACATCCGGTGCTCGTGCTTGCGCACGGGCGCATCGACACGCACCGCGCGCATGCCCGCCTCCTTGACCCGGAAGGAGCACTCGATGTCGGCCGTGCGGTACCAGGCGAACTTCTCGTCGAACAGCCCCACGTCGCGGATCACGGCTCGCCGGAACGCCATCAGATAACCCTCGATCGCATCGACCTCTGGTCCGTCGCTGTCGTGGAACTCGCGCAGGTCCTGGGTCGAGATCCCGAACGGCCCGCACACGCCGACGGTCGGGTCTTCGAGCGCGGCCTCGAGCGGGCCGAACACATCGCCGGTGGGCTCGATCGACCCGTCGACGGCCAGGACGGTCCGGCCGCGCGAACGCCTCAGCCCCGCGTTGCGCGCGACGCCCCACCCGGTCCCGAGTTCGAGCCGCAGGACCTCGACGCCGTCGCCGTAGGTCGCGGGATCGGTCTGGGTCACGTCGGCCACGACGTAGTGGACGTCGCGACCGCCCTGGTTCGCGCGGAAGGCGGCGAGCGCCCGTGCAACGTCTTCGGGCCAACCCTCGACGACCCAGTGCACGCTCGCGTCCGCCGTCGGGGGTTCGTCAAGGACGCTCTCGACGTCGCGCGGTCGAAGCCGGGTCTCGGGCGTGAGGGCGATGGGCTCGAACGACGGGCCGTCGGGGCCGTCGACGACCGTGAAGCCCAGCTCGCGGATGCGGTCCCGGAGCGCGTCGGCGGCGGCGAAGTCCCGGGCCTTCCGGCGCTCCTGCCGCTCGGCGGCGAGCGCGTGGACCTCGTCGGGGACGTCGGTCATGGCCTCAGAGGGGCCGTCCGGGCTAGACGGGCTCCTTCGTGACCGAGCGCAGGCGGCCGGCCACCTGTTCGAGGGTCTTGAGCGCGATCGACGGATGTTCCATCAGCAGGCCTCGGAACACCCATCCGGTGATCCCCACCAGTCGCACCTCAGACGAGGCGGTCACGGTGGCGGTGCGCGGGCCGCCGTCCAGGAGCGCGACCTCCCCGAAGAAGTCCCCGGGCCCCAGACGCGCCTTGGTCTTGCCTCCGATCGTGACCTTGCACTGCCCGTCGAGGATCAGGAACAGCCCGATGCCCCGCTCGCCCTCGCGGGCGATCACCGTGCCCTCCTTGTGGACGACCTCCTTGGAGGCGCGGGCGATGATCCCGATCTCGCGCTTGGAGCATCCGGAGAAGATCGGCACATTGGCCAATCGGGTCGATACGTCGGCTGCTGCCACCTGCTGGTCCTCCTCGCCGCGATCCGGATGCCCTGGGGCACGCGATCCTATCGCGATCGGATCGACCCGCGCGAACGGGGCTAGGATGGCCCCGTGATCGAACGGCGGCGCTTCGCGGCGATCGTCATCCTGTTCCTGATCGGGTTCGGGCTGATCGGGCTCGCGAGTTCGGTGAACTCGACCTGGCCGTTGTTCGTGACCGTGATCCCCTACGCCATCATCCCGTGGCTGGTCGTCCACGCGGACGATCCCGCGGCCGGCGGACGCGCCGGCGAGACCGAAGCCTGAAGGCAGACGCGTTCGACCGGCCACCTCGATGATGTAGCTCTTTTCGCGTGCTTCAGTCGGCCGATGCCGTTCCGTACTGCGGTCGTCCGCCGGGTCGGTAGACCTGGATCGTCACGCCGCCGGGGGTGGTCCGCGAATCGAGCAGTTCGAGCGCTCTGTCCGGGCCGGCCTCGGGGAACAGCCGCGTGCCCTGGCCGAGGACCACAGGGAAGGTGAGCAGGTTCATCTCGTCGACGAGGTCATCGTCGAACAGCGACCGGATCAGCTTGCCGCTGCCATGGACCTGCAGCTCGCCTCCCGGCTTGGCCTTCAGCTCGCCAACCGCTGCCGCGACCTCACCCGATAGGACGGTCGTATTCGCCCACTGCGGGTCGGTGAGTGTGGTCGACGCAACGTACTTGGGTTGCGAGTTCAACGCCGTCCAGATCGGGCTGTCGCCCGGATCGTCCCACGTTCCCCAGGAGCCGGCGAAGATCTCGTAGGTCCGCCGGCCGAACAGGAACGCATCGGCGCGCTGATAGATCTCGGCGATGATCGCCATGCCCTCCGCGTCGGCGTATGGCGTGACCCATCCTCCGCGCTCGAATCCCCCGCTGCGGTCTTCGTCCGGTCCGCCGAGACCCTGCATCACTCCGTCGACGGTGACCATCGTGGTGGTCGTCAGCTTCATGGTCGACCCCCTTCTTCGGATCGGGTGTCGTCCGGTCGGACCGGCCGCCCGATCTCATCGGTCGTGACACAGTCCGTGCTGCATGTTCAGGCTATGCGTTCCCCGAACACGCGCACGGAACGCGCCCCTTGAGACGTGATCGTGCTGTTCAGAAGTGGCGTTTGGGGAACTCCTCAACCGCCTCCTTCTTCTCCTGGGCCTCTTCCTTCTCGTGCAGCAAGCTGAGCAAGTGGTGCGACCGCTCATTCATCACGTACGGCGCGGATGGAACCGGCCTCCGCCGACCACGATGTCGGTACCGGTGATGTTCGACGACACTGGCCAGGAATAGTCACGCAAGAAGGTCCCGGCTCTGGCCGGGACCTTCGTTGACCTGCGGTTTCGTTTTCGTCGCGGGGACGGGATTTGAACCCGTGACCTCTGGGTTATGAGCCCAGCGAGCTACCGGACTGCTCCACCCCGCATCACGATGATACCGACCGGCGCGAGCCCCCGCCAAGCCCCCGTCACCCGACGGAGATCGTCCCGCGCATCCCGTACGCGTAGTGACCGGGAAGATGACAGCCGAACAGCAGGTCCTGGTCGCCGAACGTATACGTGGTCTGCATGGTCTCGCCCGCGCGGATCGTGATCTCGCCGGGCCGGGGCGGGTGATAAGCCTCGGTCCCGAGCTCGTGCGCGACCTGGACTGCCTGGTCCCCGACGATGAACTCGTGATCGATCGGGTCGGTGTTCGTGACGACGAAGCGGACGATCTCGCCCGGCGCCACGTCGAGATGGCCGAGGGAGAACGCCGAGTAGTGGATCCGGACGTGCACGATTCGTTCGGCGGGTGTCGCGGCCGCCTGCGAGCAGGCAGCCGTGGCAAGCCCCATGAGCGAGAGCGCAAGCACCCGCCGGAGCACGGGGCCCTCAGACCGCCGGGCGGCCGGCGCGGCGCCGTTCGATCGCCCCGGCCACGCCGAGCAGGGCCAGGAGGGCTAGGGCGGTCAACAGCGCGGGTCCGTACCAGCCCGGATTCGTCGGACCGGCGGTCGTGTCAGGGGCCAGGCCCGCCGCGACCGGAGCCGGGCGGCCGGCCCCGCTCGCGTCCACGGCCAGGTCGTAGTCGAGATCGCCCGCCCTCGCGTCGACGCGCAGGTACGACAGCCACATGTTCGAGGACGGGAGCCAGTCCATGCCCTTGTCCGAACGCAGGTCCTCGAGCAGCGACGTGGATGCCGGCTCGCTGCTTTCGAGGATCAGGCCGGGGCGGATGCCCTGCGGCAGCCTCGACGCCGCGTCGGGCGACAGCGGGGCCGGGAGCGTGGTGGGCTGCACGTCGGTGAGCAGGTAGACGTCGGCCTCCACGGGCGCGTCGGCCGCGGCCCCGAGGCCCAGGATGCGCAGCGGGACCCATGGGTTCGTCGTCGGGATCACGACGTGCACCGGCGTACCGTCGCCGTCGGACAGACCCTGCTCGGCGGCCCGCGTCGCGTCGAACCGCACCGTCATGAAGATCGGGCTGCGCTCCGCGTAGAAGTCGAGGACCTCGGGGGCGTCCGGTGGCAGGAAGAAGCCATGCTCGCTCGCCCACCGGCCGACCGCGGTGCCGCCACCCTCGAGGACCACGATGTCGAGCGCGTCGATCTCGGTCTTGAGGATCACCGACACGTCCGCCGCCGGCGTCGCGCCGGCACTCAAGGCTCGGAAGGCCTCGGGCTGCGGCTGCGTCTCCTGGACGAGGCGCTGCAGCGTCCAGTCGCCGGCGCGGATCACCCTGGTGGGAACACCCGGCAGAGGGATGATCGAGCCGAACTCCCCCTGGCCGCCGGCGAACTCGAACGACGTGACGTAGTGCTCGATGCCCTGGTGATACGCGGCCATGGTGGTAGTGCGTACGAGCGTGACGCTCCCGTTCGAGTTGACCAGGCCGCCGCACGCCCACGCGGGGGCGGCGACCAGGAGCGTGAGGAGTCCGACGGCGATCGCGAACGCGAGACGGAGGGGTCGCATGATGGTGCTCCTTCCGGTCGGCGACCGCGGTTCGACGGGCTCGGGACGCCAGGCGGTTCCCGAAACCGGCTCGATCGGACGGAGCCGGTGCCCGGCGCGATCAGCCGGAGGGGCTGGGCGAGGGCGAGGCGGAGGCCGAGGGCGACGGGGACGGCGAGGCGGTGTTCGGGCCTCCCGCGCCAAGGAGCTGCGCGATGAGCTCCTGCGCCCGCGCGGTCGCGTCCTGCGCGGCCGCGATCTCCTTCTGGTAGGTCGCGAGATCGCCGGCGCGGAGCGCCGTGTCGGCCGCAGCGAAGTGCTGCGTGGCCTGATTGAGCAGCGACTGGATCTGCTGCTCGAGGGAGCCCTGCGGTTGCCCGCCACCTCCGCCACCTTGGGGCGGGGGCACGACCGCGCCGAGTGAGTCGTTCAGCGCCTCGCGGAGCGAGGCACCGATGCCGATCTGCGTGCCGTTGACGACCACCACGCGTTTGAGCTCGGGGATCGCGTTCGGCTGGTTGGACTTCACGTAGACCGGCTGGACGTACAGCAGCGAGTCCTCGAGCGGGATCACCAGGAAGTCCCCGAACACGATCGACGAGCCGCCCTGACCCAGCAGCGTGCGTTCTTGCGAGAACCGCGCGTCCTGGTTGATCCGCGAGAAGACCTGGGTCGGCCCGTCGACGTTGACGCCCGAGGGGAACTGGAAGCTCACGATGTCGCCGTAGTCGGGACCCGGGTCGGACTTGGCCGCGAGCCACGCAACCATGTTCTGGCGATCGAGCGGCGTGAAGGGCAGGATCAAGACGAACGACTCGTCGGTCTCACCCGGCAGGCGCATCAGCACGTAGTACGGCCGCATCATCGCCCCGCCCGCGGTGCCGGTCCCGGTCGTGGGCTCCCCGGTCCCGACCGTCGGGTCCACCGGCAGGGCCCAGAAATCCTGCTTGCCGTAGAACACGTCCGGGTTGGTGACGTGGTAGTTCGTGTACTGGAACGCCTGCACCTGGAACAGGTTCTCCGGGTACCGGAAGTGCGCGAGGATCGCCGGCGGGGCCTGATCGAGCGGGGTGAACATCGTCGGGAACGCGGCGTCCCACGCCTGGATGATCGGATCGTTCGGATCGGCGACGTAGTAGGTCAGCTCCCCGGTATAGGCGTCGACCACGACCTTCACCGAGTTGCGCAGGTAGTTGATGGTGCCGCCGATCGATGTGGTCTGGTTGGCCGAGGCGGCCACGTCGGCGAGGTCGACGAAGTCCGAGTACGGGTACTGGTCGGTGGTGGTGTATGCGTCCCAGATCCACACGAGCCGCCCGTCGACGATCGCCGTGTACGGGTCGTCGTCGAACTTGAGGAACGGCGCGGCCTTCGGGACCCGCTGCGTGATGTTGCGGTAGATCATGATCCGGCTGTTGCCCTGGATCAGGTCGGAGATCAGCAGGTTCACGTCGCGGAAGCGCCAGGCGAACAGCGCACGCTGGAAGAACCCCCCGATCGGGATGCCGCCATCGCCGTCGTACGTGAACGTCTGCTGGGCCTGATCGTTGGTGGCCGTGCCCTGGAAGTCGAGCTCCTTGCTTCCCGTGTCGACCACCACGAACGCGGCGTCTCCGGGCGCCCCCTCGCCGTAGTACACGCGCTGTCCGTTGCCGACGAGCCCGGGATCGCCCACGGGTGGGATGTCGCGCAAGGTGAAGACGGGCTGCCCCTCGGGCGAGGCCGTGTTCACCTGCGAGGCCACCGCCCCGAACCCGTGCGTGTAGACCAGGTGCACGTTCTGCCAGGTCTTGCCGCCCTCGGGGATCCCGCCCTGGCTCACCTCACGGGTGGAGAGCATCAGCACGCGGCGCTGCCCGCCCACGAGGTACCGGTCGACGTCGACGTCGTTGAAGTCGTAGTACGAGCGGAACCGCTGCAGCGACGTGTAGTTCTCGGCCAGGACGTCGGGGCGCCACAGGCGGATGTTCGAGAGCGTGGCCGCGTTGGCCTGTGCATCCTGGGAGGTCACCGCATCCCCGAGCGGTCGCGAGCTGGTCGTGACGCTGTCCAAGGAGAACGCGCGCCGCGTCGCCTCGATGTTGTCCTTGATGAACGGCTGCTCTCGCTGGAACTCCTGCGGCGCCACGCGGAACCGCTGGACGAACGCCGGATAGGCGGCTCCCGCGATGATCGACACGAGGGCGAGCAGGCCGACGGCGATCACGGGCAGCGCCCACCCACGCAGCCGGATGTTGACCAGGAACAGGATCGCGCACGCGATCGCGATGATCACCAGGATCCGCAGCGCGGGCAGCTGCGCATTGACGTCCGTGTAGGAGGCGCCGACCACGACGCCGCGCGTGGACGTGAGCAGGTCGAACTGCCCGAGGTAGTACCCCCACGCCTTCGTGAGCATGATCAGGCCGAGCAGGACGGACAGGTGCGCCTTGACCTGCGGCGACACCTTCTCGCCGAACCCCGGCGCCTGCGGCCGGATCCCGCCCCACACGTAGTGCGCGAGCGCCGTCAGCAGCGTCACGCCCACCAGCGCCGAGAACAGCCACCCCTGCATGAACTTCAGCCACGGCAGGCTGAACACATAGAACGCGGGATCGCGCCCGAACAGCGGCTCCGGGTTTCCGAACGACAGCCCGGCACCGTTGCGCCACAACAGATACGTCTGCCATTGCCCCGTTACGCCCAGCCCGACGAAGAACGCGATCACCAGCGCGAACAGCGGGAGCAGCCACCGCGCGTACGGCTCGAACTGCATCCGGTAGCGCTCGATGATCTCCTGCTCGGGGGTGAGCGCCCGGTAGCGGGGCGTGATGCGCCTGACGATCCACAGGTTCGAGAACAGGAGAACGAAGAAGGCGAGCCCGAACGCGAGGCCCAGGAGCACCTTGGTACGCAGCACCGTCCAGAAGACGTCGGACAGGCGCACCTCGCGGAACCACAGGACATCGACGAAGAACCCGGACAGCGCCGTGAAGGCCAACAGGAGACCGGCCACCACCGCGACGAGGATGATGATCCATCGGCGCCGCCCCGCATTCGGGGTTGCCGTCGGAACGCGTACGACCATAGGTCCTGTTCGTCCGTTCGGGGTCGATGGGAGAGCGCGGCAAGCCTATCATCGGACCTGCGAACAAGGGGCTTCGATCAGCCCCGCTCCAGGTACGCAAGCGCGTCGTCGAACGACGAGACCGGCACCAGCTGCAGGCCGTGATCGCCCCCCGCTCGGGCCGCCTTCAGGTTGCCCTCGGGCACCAGGAACACCGTGGCGCCCGCGTCTGCCGCGGCCGCGATCTTCTCCTGGATCCCGGCGATCGGGATCACCGTGCCGTCGACCGCGATCTGGCCGGTCCCAGCGATCGTGCGGCCGCCCGTCAGGTCGCCTGGCGTCAGCAGGTCGTACAGCCCGAGCGCCCACATCAGGCCGGCCGACGGACCGCCGATGTCGCCGCTGGAGATGCTCACGTCGAACGGGAAGCTGTTGATCATCCGGACGCCGACGAGCGGGCGTTCGCTTCCGCCGCACGGCTCCCGAACCAGTTGCGCCGTCTCGGGGGTGCCGTCGACCGACAGGTCGAACGTCAGCGTGTCGCCTGACTGCGCGGCCCGGATCGCCCGCCTGGCCGCCGCGTACGTGTCAACCTCGGTCCCGTCGATGGACTGGATCCGATCGCCCGGGAACAGTTCGCCGTCGGCCGCGCAGCCCGGTACGACGCTCTCGACCAAGACGCCTTCCCCGTGGTCCTTCGGGTAGTCCTCGAGCGCCCGCATGACCACTGCGGAGGCGTCGAGCTTGCTCGAGTCCATCTGCGAGATGGCGCGCTGATGCTCCTGTTCGACGTCCTCGCCGTCCGGATACAGCACCGAGCGCTTGACCACCGCGCGATCGGGGTCGATCCAGGCGAGCAGCACGCCCATCCCCGTCAGCTGCGTGAAGTGCACCGACGTCATCACGAAGTTGCCCTGCGACTCATATCGCTGCCGATCTTCGAACCGGATCAGGGGCTGCACGGCCCGGGCCGGCCCCGGCGCCACCGCGTACCAAGGGAGATAGACGGTGATGGCCAGCCCGGCGAGCACGCCGAGGGCCACGAACACGATCCACCGGATCCACCGCCTCATCAGGCGATGGTACGGGCAGGTTGCGCGTACGGCGGGCATGGCAGCGGGTAGGCTCCCCGAGCGATGCCACTCCTGCTCGTCGCGCTCCTGTCGCTGCTGGTCGGCGCCGTGGTCTACTTCGGATCGGTTCGGCGCGAGCAGGCGCCGTCGGCGACCGGGTTCAGCGAGTCCGAGGAGCAGGTCCCGGCGCAGCAGCCGGTCGCGGCGGAGGGTGGTCTGAACCCCGGGTACACCTACCTTCAGGTCTCGACGCAGGGGCCGCGGGTTCGGGACCGTCTCCAGGGGGTCGTCGGTGTGCTGGTGATGCTCGTCGTCGGTGCGGCCACCCTCGCGTTCGTGCTGTACGAGCTCGGGCACTTCATCAACCGGACGATCGAGCGGTTCCTGGACTAGACGCGTTAGCGCTTGCGCACCAGCTGGAACGACGACCGGTAGTCGTCGAGGTGCTCCAGCATGGCGCCGAGCCCCAGCACCACGGTCTCCAGCGGCCGGTCGGTCAGGTGCACCGGCACCTCGCAGTCCTGCGACAGCAGCAGGTCGAGCCCGTGGAGCAGCCCGCCTCCCCCCGTCAGGAACATCCCGGCCTCCAGCACGTCGTGCGTCAGCTCCGGCGGCGCCTCGGCGATCGTGCGGCGCGCCTGTTCGACGATCTGCTGCACCGTCGGCGACATCGCCTGGCGGATCTCGTCCTCGGTGACGCGGACCTCCGTCGGCGCGCCGGTCGCGAGTGCGCGGCCGGTGACGATGGCCGCACGCCCTTTCGGAGCGGGGAACGCAGAGCCGATCGCGATCTTGATCTCTTCGGCGGACTTCTCCCCGATCGCCACGTCGTACTCCCGTCGGAGGTGGTTCTGGATCGCGGTGTCCAGGTCGAACCCGCCGACCTTGGTCGAGCCGCCCGAGACGACACCGCCCATCGATACGACCGCCATCTCGGTAGTGCCGCCGCCGATGTCGACGACGAGATTCCCGACCGGCTCATGGACCGGCAGGCGCGCACCGATCGCGGCCGCCAGGGGCTCCTCCACCAGCACCACGTCGCGCCCGCCGGCGTCCTTGATCGCCTCGAGCACCGCCCGCCGCTCGACCTCGGAGGACTGGCTCGCGACGCAGGCGAGGACCCGCGGTTTCGGGAAGCGCGAGACGCCGACCCGACGCAGGACGACCTCGATCATCCGCTGCGTGATGTCGAACTCGGTCATCACGCCCTGTCGCAGCGGCCGGATCGCCACGACGTTGCCCGAACGCCCGCCGATGACATGCCACGCCTCCTCGCCCATCGCCTCGACCTTGCCGTCGGCGGCGTTGACCGCCACCACCGTCGGCTCGTTGAGCACGACGCCCTCGCCCTGGCGATAGACGAGCGTGTTGGCCGTCCCCAGGTCGATCGCGAGATCGCGGCCCATCAGCGTCCCGCCGGGGTCGGTGTCAGGAGCCCATCACCCAGCTCGATTCGCCGGAGACCAGGTGCTCCTTCTTCCAGATCGGCACGTCGCGCTTGAGCTGCTCGATCCCGCGGCGACAGGCCTCGAACGCCTCGGCCCGGTGCGGCGCCGAGCAGGCGACGACGACGGACACCTCGCCGACCGCCAGCTCGCCGAACCGGTGCAGGAAGGCGGCCTTGCACAGCGGCCAGCGTTCGAACAGCTCGTCGCCAAGCTCGGCCAGGCGGCGTACGGCCTGCTCCTCCCACGCCTCGTACGCGAGGCCGGTCACGGCGCCTCCGCTCGAATGGTCGCGCACCGTGCCGAGGAAGACGCAAGTGCCGCCGGCGCCGGGATCGGCGACGAAGGCCATCGCCTCGTCGGCGCCGATCGCGTCCGCGGTCACACGTACAAGCAGGTTCTGGCGCACCCGCCCATCGTAGCGAGCCGCCGACCCAAGCCCGCCGGCGGGCGCCGGGCGGCCCACCCGCGTGCCGGCCGTAGGATGGATGCGTGAGCCAGACACCCGAGGACCCGTTCGGCGCCTCGCCGGGAGACCTGTGGAACGACGTCCCGCTGTTCCGCGAGATCCAGCGTGTGCTGTCGTCCTCCAGCGGCCCCGTGAATTGGGAGCTCGCGCGGCAGGTCGGCATCGCCTCGGCGTCGTGGGGGACCGAGGACCCGGGCCCGAGCGAGGAGGACCGACGCGGGTTCGGTGAGGCCGTCCGGGTCGCCGAGCTCCAGGTGGCGGAATTCACCGGCCTGCAGCCGCCGTCCGACGTCGCCCGCGTGGAGGCCGTTCGGCGCGGGCAGTGGGTGGCGGCGAACATCGAGGGCCTCCGAACGCTCCTGGAACCCGGCGCCGCCAAGGTCGCCGAGGCGATCACGGCGGCGCAGCGGGAGGCGATGCCCGAGCAGGCGCCCGCGGGCGTCGCCCAGCTCCTGGACCAGCTCTCTCCGCTGCTACTCGGCGCCCAGGTGGGGACCGTGCTCGGCACGCTCGCCCAGCAGGTGCTCGGGCAGTACGACGTCGCGGTGCCAAGGCCGGGGGGGGCGGGCACGCTGCTGTTCGTCGTCCCGAACATCGAGCGCTTCGAGAAGGACTGGAGCCTTGACCCGACGGAGTTCCGGACGTGGATCGCGATCCACGAGGTCACGCACCGGTTCGAGTTCGGCCAGCCGTGGGCGCAGCCCCGGTTCCGGGAGCTGATCGACGACTTCCTTTCCACCCTCACGCTGGACGTCGACGAACTTCAGCAGCGGATCGGCTCGTTCGACCCGTCGAACCCCGAGGGCATGCAGGAGATGTTCGCGGGACAGGACAACCTGTTCGGCACGGTGATGGACGACGAGCAGCGGCTCAAGCTCGGACGGATCCAGGCGTTCATGACGGCGGCTGAGGGCTACGGCGACCACGTCATGCACGCGCTCGGCGCACAGATGCTTGGCTCGTACAGACGGATCGACGAAGCGATGCGCCGCTACCGCGAGAGCGAGCGCGTCGACCCGGTCTTCGAGCGGCTCCTCGGCATCGAGGTCAAGCGCGAGCAGTACCGCATGGGCCGCGCGTTCTGCGACACGGTCGTGGAGCTGACCGACGAGGCGACCCTATCGCGGATGTGGGACTCGGCCGAAGCGCTCCCGTCGATGCCCGAGCTGGAAGAGCCGCGGCTGTGGCTCGCCCGCAGCGCCTGAGAGCGTCGGGTATCCTCACGCGTCGATGACCGTCGGCGAGCTCGTTTCGGCCAACGTCTCGGACCTGCGTGTCTGGGAGGCATCCGGACCGCAGGGGGCGTCCGGCATCTACCTGCTCGGATCGCCCGGCACCGCGCTCCCGTTCGTTGCCTACCGGACCTGGAAGGTCGGCACCGGGATGGTGTCCGAGGAGATCCACTTCTACGGCCCCTCCGGCCGCCTGGTGCATCGTTGGGGGCCCCACGTGCGACGCATGCTCGGAACGATGGACCTGACCGAGGAGATCGACACGATCTCCGACGCCCGGTTCGACGAGACCGGAACCTACGTCGTGTCCTTCGTGATCGACGACGAGATCGTGGGCGAGATCGAGGCGCCCGTGCTGATCCAGGCCGCGTCGGCCTCACTCCCCAAGGCGATCGAGGACGGCCTCAAGCGTTCGGACGTGATCTGGGTGGGCGTGGAGGCCAACGGGCGTCGCAAACTGATCCCCTCGTGGTTCGTCTATCGCAACGGGAAGATCCTCGTGCTGTCACAACGCGAACCGGGCCCCGAGGAGCAGACGGTCCCCGGGATCCCCGGCGCCTCCGAGCTGGTCGTCGTTACCCGGCGCAAGGGACGCGAGACGGCCCTGAACGAGTTCCACGCGGCCTCGCGCGTGCTCCACGACGCAGAATGGGAGCAGGCCGCCAGGCTGCTGGTGGACAAGCGCAAGAGCCGCGCCGGCGAGCCCCCCGAGTGGCTCGCCCGCTGGCGCGGCTCGTGCGACATCGCCGAACTGACGCCGGTCCTGCCCGGCTAGACCTTCCGTCAGCGCGTCCCTCGCCGCCGGCGGCGGCGCCGATCAGCCGGTCGCGAGCTCCTCGGCCCGATCGAGCATCGACCGGCATTGACCCAACTGGCTTCCGGAACCCGGCAGCCCGACGTCGTCGAACGCCGCATCGAACAGGCCGTTCTTGAGCTCGGTCGCGAGCGCGTCCCGCGGAGGAAGCAGTTTCGACAGCTTCTTCTGCGTGGACTTGAACAGCCCGTCACCACCGCCGCCCCTCTTGAGCGCCGCCGTGTCGGCGATGAGCGTGTTCGTCCCGAACTCGCCCACGCTCGCGTTCAGCTGCTTGTAGCAGGCCGCGAGGTCGGTGTACGTCGAGCCGGCGATCGCGGCGTTCGGGTCGGTCAGGATCTCGCTGATGGCGGCGCTCCGCAAGGTGCACACCTCGAACGATCGATGAACCTCTCGCGACGAACGCCCGATGCGCGGAGACGCCTACTCGGCGCGATTGAAGGGGCGGCCGAGCGCCCCGGCCAGCCGTTCGAGATCGCGGCCGAGATCCACGATCTCGT
>Ga0114129_10003516_pt1 | contig 22044 bp, 16 predicted proteins | sample RhiMetdeltSRZDD1_FD_80071 | JGI IMG/M metagenome (GOLD analysis project Ga0114129, IMG submission 80071) | Populus rhizosphere microbial communities from Tennessee, USA - Rhizosphere MetaG P. deltoides SRZDD1 (version 2) (version 2) | ecosystem: Host-associated > Plants > Roots > Rhizosphere >... | reverse complement strand
TCGTCATTCATCCTCACACGCGCGCCAAGCCGCCGTCAATGTGAGGTCGGTCGCACTTGTCAAAGCGCTAGAAAACGTGACGATGCGGGGGGAGGGCGAGCGAGGCGATTCGTTCCGCCGAGCGAGCATCCACCAGCCTTGAGCGGCGCAGCGAGGCGCCGCGGCGAAGGCTGCGACGACGAGCCGCTAGGTCAGGGCAGGTAAGGTCGCGGGTTCACGGCCTGGCCGTTCACGATCGTCATGAAGTGGCAGTGCGGACCGGTGGTCCAGCCCGTCATCCCCACGTAACCGATGATCGTCCCGGCTGCGACGAACTGACCGACCCGCACCGGTGGCCAGCGGCTGTCGTCGAGGTGGCCGTACAGCGTGGAGAAGTTGTAGCCGTGCGCGATGATCACGACGACCGCCGTGTCGCCGTACGCGACGTACGGGCGTCCGACCGTGACGACCTGACCTGCCGACGCGGCGCGGATCGGCGTGTACATCGGCGCCGCGATGTCGATACCGTTGTGGAAGCCGCCCCAGCGCGGGCCGAAGCCCGACGTGATCGGACCGACGAGCGGCCACATCGCGAGCTTCGAGCCGTTGAACGCGCCGAGACCGCTGCGCGACGCGAGCTGAGAGGCGAGCATCGCGTACTGCGCCTCGGCCTGTTCCAACTTGCGGTTGAGGTCGGCGGTCTCGCGGTTCGCCGCGCCGAGCGCGCCCACGGCCTGTGATTTGTTCTTTGCCGCGTCGGCGCGTGCCGCGTCGGTCTGTTCGATCGAAGTCTGCATCTGCGCGACGAGCTGGTCATATTTCGCCTTGTCCGCGGCCAGACCCTCGCGCTGCGTCTTGATCTGCTCCTGAAGGCCCAGGATCTCCTTCTGTTTGCCTGCGGCGTCGTCGAGCTTCGTCGCGGTGTCCGCGCGGAGGTTGCGGATATCGTTCGCCAGCTGCTGGTCCTGGCGGTTCACGAAGATCATCTGCTGCACGCGGTTTGCGAACTCGGTGAGCGTGTGCGACGACAGCAGCATCTCGAGCGGACTGATGAGTGCCTGCCGGTACGTCGTAACGAGATGCCGAGCGTAGATGTCCTCACGCTGGACGAGCTGGCGCTGCTGCTCGGCGGCCTGAGCCGTAAGCGACTCCGCGAGCGCCTTCGTCTCGTCGAGCTGGAACGCCACGAGCGCGAGCTGCTCCTCGGCGATCTGGATCTGGTACCCCAGCGCCTCGGCCTCGTTCTGCGCCGCGGCCTGCTGCTCGGCGAGCTCGGAGATGCGAGCGTTCGCCGAGTCGACGGCCGCCTGGAACTGACCCGCGGCCTGCTTGTAGCGCTCGGCGTTCTGGCGCGACACGGTGACGGCTCGCGCCAGCTCTTCCTTGCGGCGGAGCGCATCCTGGAGCGGATCGTCGGCGGCGGCGGGCATTTGCTGACCGACGAAGAGGGCGCATACCGCCAGCGCGACGACGGTCGCGCGCAGACCGCTCTTCCTCCACCCACCTCCCCGGACGTTCCGGGGAGCTCCCATAGCGGGCGCATCGTCCCACCGCGGGCGGTCAGTGGTCAAGGCGCGGCGGAGGGTCACTTCGCGAGGTGGGCGCGCACCGACAGCGTCGCCCCTCCCGCGCCCACCAGGAGCGCGACGCCCAGCACGCTGGCCGCGAGCTGGAACGCGAATTCCGGCCCGAGGGAGATCGGCAGGGTGACGAGGAAGTCGAGCATCGCGCCGGTCACCGGACCCGAGGCCGCGAACACGACCGAGAGCGCGACGACCGCGCCGAGCGCCCCGACGAGCATCCCCTCGAGGATGAACGGCCAGCGCACGAACCAGTCCGACGCGCCGACGAGCTGCATGATCTCGATCTCGTCGCGGCGGGCGTGGACGGCGATGCGGATCGTGTTGACGATCACGAACAGAGCGACGAAAAGCATCATCGCCAGGATCGCGATGCCGCCCACCGACAGGACGCGGGTGATCGTGAGCAGCTGGTCGACGACCTGAGGGTTGTCGATGACGTCGGCGACGACGCCGCCGCCGACCTCGGCGCGCAGCTCGTCGGCGAAACGCTTGGCCTGCCGCGCGTCCGACAGCTTGACCTCGAGCGACGCGGGCAGCGGGTTCCCATCGATGGTCGCGACGACGAAGTCTTTGCGACGGGCGGCGATGTCCTGCAGGCGCGTCAGCGCCTGCTCCTTGGTGACGTAGTCGACCCGCGCGACCGCCGGATCGGCTTCGATGCGCGCCTTGAGGGCGAGGATCTCCGAGACCTTGGCGTTGTCGTCGATGAAGAGCGCGGTCTCCACCTTCGACTCGAGGACCCCGACGGCGGCCTGCAGGCCGCGATCCGTGGTGAGGAAGAACGCGAACAGCAACAGCATCAGCGTCACCGTGAAGGTCGAGGCCAGGCTCATCACCGGATTGCGCCAGAAGCCCTGGCCCGCCGCGCTGACGACGTAACCGACGCGCCTCATGCCGCGTACAGCCCTTCGCGCTCGTCGCGGACGACCATGCCGTGATCGAGATGCACCACGCGGCGGCGGAGCGCGTTCACGATCTCCGCGTTGTGGGTCGCCATGACCAGCGTCGTGCCCAGCTCGTTGACACGCGTGAGGAGCTTGATGATCTCCCAGCTCGTCACCGGGTCGAGGTTGCCGGTGGGCTCGTCGGCGATGAGGATGTGTGGCCGGTTCACGAGCGCGCGCGCGATCGCGGTGCGCTGCTGCTCCCCGCCGGACAGCTGGCTCGGGAAGTGGTCGCGGCGTGCGGTGAGTCCGACCAGCGACAGGACGCGCTCGGTCTCCTCGCGCACGAGGCGTCCCTCGTGACCCGTCACGACCAACGCGAATGCGACGTTCTCCGCGACGGTCTTGCGCGGCAGGAGCTTGAAGTCTTGGAACACGACCCCGACCTTGCGACGGAGGCGGTGCACGCGCGAGCGCGGCATGCGCCCGACGTCCTCACCGTCCACGACGACGCGGCCGGTGGTCGCGAGCTCCTCGCGGATGAGCAGCCGGATCAGCGTGGACTTGCCCGCGCCCGATGCCCCGACCAGGAAGATGAAGTCGCCGGCAGCGACCCGGAGATCGACATCGCGTAGCGCGAAAGTCCCATTGGGGTATCGCTTGCTGACGTCGTCGAGCGCGATCAAAGCGGTGCCTTCTTCCCTCTCACGCCGTGGTCCCGCGGCGTCTGTGCGCTCGGCTCATCGGCCAAGCGACGCCCCGGTCTGCGACCGTCGGGGAGACCATATCGGCCTGCATGCGTCGAAACAACGGCCAAACGGCTGTTATTGGTACTGCTGCGACCGAATTCGTACGCGCGATTGACAGGTCGCGCGGCTTGGCAGCGCGCCTGTTATTTCACCGGGAGCTGGGTCTGGGTCGGCCGCGCCGTCGTGAAGGTCGCGATCGACGCGATCTTCGCGTCGCCGGTGGTCATGACCTTTACGCCCATCGTCGGACGCCCGAGGACGCGGATCTGGTCGAGCGGCGTGCGGATCACGACGCCCGTCGTCGAGATCAGGAGGATCTCCTGGCTGCCCTCGTCGACCATCTGCATGGCCGCGACGTCACCGGTCTTCGGACCCAGCGAGGCCAGGATCACGCCCTGCCCGCCCCGACCCTGGGTCGGGAATTCCTCGACCGCCGTCCGCTTGCCGTAGCCGTTCTCGGTCACCGACAGGACCTGGGTACGCGCGCGCGCGATGCCCATGCCGACGACCTCGTCCCCCTTCTGCAACCGGATACCCGTAACGCCCTGCGTGGAACGGCCCATCGGCCGCGCGTCGGACGCCTTGAACGAGATGCCCTTGCCCCTGCGCGTCGCCAGGATGACGCGGTCGTCCTTCGCGCAGGCCGCGACCCACGCGAGCTCGTCCCCCTTGCGGAGGGCGATGGCGATGAGCCCGGCGCGGCGGACGGTCGCGTACTCCGACAGCGCCGTCTTCTTCACGAACCCCTTGCGCGTCGCCATCATCAGGAACTCGGCCGAGGTCGTATCGCGCAGCGCGACCAGCGCCGAGACGCGCTCGCCGGGCTGCATCGCCTCGAGGATGTTCTGGATCGGCGTGCCCTTCGCGGTGCGGCTCGCGTCCGGCAGCTCGTACACCTTCAGCGCGAAGACGCGGCCACGGTCGGTGAAGACATAGAGCCTGTCGTGGTTCCGCGCGACGACGAGGTGGTCGACGTCGTCCTCTTCGCGTGTCTGCATGCCGATGACCCCGCGGCCGCCCCGATGCTGCGCGCGATAGGTCGAGAGCGGCATGCGCTTGGCGTAGTTACGGCTCGACAGGGTGATCACGACGTCCTCGTCGGCGACGAGCTGCTCGTCGGTGAACTGGCGCGGCAGGTCGTCGGCGATGAGCGTGCGCCGCTCGTCGCCGTACTTCGCGACGAGCTCGTCCAGGTCCGCCTTGATGAGTCCGAGGATGCGGCGCGGGCTGGCCAGGATGGCCTCCAGCTCGGCGATGAGCTTGATCGTCTCCTGGTACTCCTCGTCGATCTTCTGTCGCTCGAGACCGGTCAGACGGCGCAGCTGCATCTCGAGGATGGCCTTCGCCTGCGCCTCGGACAGGCCGAACTTCTCGCGCAGGCTCGTGAGTGCGGTGTCCGGCGACTTGCTGGCCCGGATGGTCTTCACGACCTCGTCGATGTGGTCGAGGGCGATCTTGAAGCCCTCGAGGATGTGCGCGCGCTCCTTCGCCTTGGTGAGGTCGTGCTCGGTGCGCCGGCGGATGACCGTCTTGCGGTAGTCGATGTGGTGCTGGAGGACCTCTTTGAGCGAGAGGGTGCGGGGCTCCTGGTCGACGAGCGCGAGCATGTTGAGGTTGAAGGCGGACTGCATCGCGGTGTGCTTGAAGAGGTTGTTCAGCACGCGCTCCGCGCTGTCGTCGCGCTTGATCTCGATCACGATGCGCATGCCCTCGCGGTCGCTCTCGTCACGGATGTCGCTGATCCCCTGGAGCTTCTTGTTCTGGACCAGATCCGCGATCTTCTCGATGAGCGAGGCCTTGTTCACCGCGTACGGCAGCTCGCTGACGACGATGGCCTGTCGGCTGCCGCGCATGTCCTCGACGTGCGCCTTCGCGCGCATGAGGATCCTGCCGCGGCCGTTGGCGTAGGCGCGCCGGATGGCGTCGATGCGCTCGGCCTTGCCCGTCTCGACGTTCTTCTCCTCCTCGAAGCGGTAGATGAGGCCACCGCCGGGGAAGTCCGGGCCGAGGATCGTCTCGCAGAGGTCGTCGGTGGTGAGCTCGGGATCTTCGATGAGGCGCTTCGTCGCGAGCGCGATCTCGGTGAGGTTGTGCGGCGGGATGTTCGTGGCCATGCCGACGGCGATGCCCGCGGAGCCGTTCACGAGCAGGTTGGGCAGCCGTGCCGGCATGACGACCGGCTGCATGTGCCGGCTGTCGTAGTTCGGGACCCAGTCGACGGTGTCCTTGTCGATGTCGGCGAGCATCTCGTTCGCGATCGCCGCCGGCCGCGCTTCGGTATACCTCATGTGGGCTGGCGGATCGTCGTCGATGGAGTTATGGACGAAGATCCCCGCGCCAAGCGCGAAGTTCTGCGTGATGTCGACCGTGAGGTCGAATACGTCCGCCCGTCCCGCAGGCTCGACCTTCGCCACTTTCTGCGTGAGGCTCGCCGGGATCGGGAACGCGCCGGTGCGGTGCAGCCGCTCGGGGATCGACGAGCGCGCGAACGGCATGAGCTGGTCTTTGGGTTTCAGAACCGAGGCCTCCCGGTAGGTGCCGTCGCGGAGCATGAAGCGGTGGTCGGGAGTGCAGACGATCTCGGCGCCCGACTCGAGCGTGACCTTCACGACCGGATCGTTGCGGCGCACCAGGCGCGGCGCGCGCATCGGCTTGATGCGGACGTTGCGGTGCGCGTCGACCGTAAAGACGTCGACCCGCGCGCCACGATGCGCCATCTCCACGAGCTCGGCGAGCGTCTTCTGCTCGCCGTTGTACAGCTCGACCTTCGTGTCGCCCGCGAAGCAGCCGAAGTTCCCCTGCCCTTGCACGAGGGGGTAGCGCGCGGCGAAGTCCTGCGCAAGGCGCACCAGGGCGTCGTAGATCGGCACGTCACCGTGGGGGTGGTACTTCCCCATCACGTCGCCGACGATCGCCGCGGATTTGCGGAACGGACGATCGCTCCGCAGCCCCATCTCATGCATCGTGTAGAGGATCCGGCGCTGCACGGGCTTGAGGCCGTCGCGCACGTCCGGCAGCGCGCGCGCGACGATGACGCTCATCGAGTAGTCGAGATATGCCTGCCGCATCTCCTGCTCGAGCTCGATGCCGATCACGCGTTCGTTCTTCGGTTCGTTGATCACGTTCGTCCGTGCTCCATCGCTTCTTCCGCGGCGACCGCGGCGCGCACGCGCGCGAAGGTCTCATCGGTGCGCGAGTAGCGCTGCTCGAGCTCGCGCCGGCGCTCATCCGGCATCAGGAGGAAGAGGGCGTCAGCCTCCGCGAGGCTCGCGCCGTCGCTCGCGCGCGAGACCGCGCCGTGCGTCTCGATCGAGCGGCTCCGCTCCCGCACCACCTCGCCGGTGATGCGCAGCTCCTCACCGACCGCGACCGGCTGCCGGAAGGTGACGTTCAGACGCGCGGTGACGCCCCAGATGCCCTGGTGGAAGATCGCCCAGCCCATCGTCTCATCGAGAAGCGCCGTGACGATCCCACCGTGCACGGTCCCGTCGTATCCCTGGTGCCTGCGCTGCGGAACGCATCGCGTCTCCGCCCGTCCGCGGGACACGTCGAAGTCGAGGTGCAGTCCGGCGTCGTTCAGGCGACCGCATGCGAAGCACCAGTGCTCGAAGTCGACGCCGAGCTCGGACAGTCTCGCCATCAGATATCGAGCGCCGCCTTCTTCGCGTTCGCCATGATCCACTTCTTGCGGCCCTCGACCTCGCTGCCCATGAGCTCGTCGAACGCGAGGTCCGCCTGTTCGGCGTCCTCGAGCGTGACCTGCTTCAGCGTTCGGGTCGCGGGGTTCAGGGTCGTGTCCCACAGCTGTTCGCTGTTCATCTCGCCCAGGCCCTTGTAGCGGGCGATCGCGGGCTCGCGGCCACCCTTTCCGTCGTCGGTGCCCTCGTCGCTGGCGACGGGCGCGTCGGCCTCCGCGTCGACCGCGGCCTCCGCGGCGCGGCGGCGCGCGCGCGATGTCGTCTTGTCGCCCTCCGCCTCGGCCTTGTCGGCAGCGGCCTTCCGGCGGTCGTCGCGCTTCGTCTTCACGAACTGCTTGAGCTCCTTGACCAGCTTGTCGCGCTCGTGGTCCGAGTACGCCCAGCGGACCTCCTTGCCGAGCTGGAGCCGGTAGAGAGGCGGCTGGCCGATGTAGATCCGCCGCTCCTCGATGAGCGGCTTGAAGTGCCGATACAGGAGCGTGAGGAGGAGCGTGCGGATGTGCGAGCCGTCGACGTCCGCATCGCACAGCAGGATCGTGCGACCGTAGCGGAGCTTCTTCATGTCGAAGTAATCGCCGATGCCGGTGCCGAGCGCCGTGATGAGCGCCTTGATCTCCTCGTTCCCGAGCATCTTGTCGGCGCGCGCCTTCTCGACGTTGAGGATCTTGCCCTTGAGGGGCAGGATCGCCTGGGTACGCCGGTCGCGGCCGCCCTTGGCGCTGCCGCCGGCCGACGGGCCCTCGACGATGAAGAGCTCGCACTTCTCGGGGTCGCGCTCCTGGCAATCCGCGAGCTTGCCGGGGAGCGAGAAGCCATCGAGCGCGCCCTTGCGGAACACGTCGCGCGCCTTGCGCGCGGCCTCGCGCGCGCGGAAGGCGGTGAGGCACTTCTCGACGATGCGCTTCGCGTCCGCTGGGTTCTCCTCGAGATGCTGGCCGAGCGCGTCGTTCACCGCGGTCGCGACCTGACCCGCGACCTCGGCGTTGCCGAGCCGCGTCTTCGTCTGGCCCTCGAACTGCGGTTCCTTGATCTTCACGCTGATGACGGCGGTGAGTCCCTCGCGCACGTCATCCGAGGTCAGGTTGGGATCCGCGTCCTTCAGCTGCCCGTTCTTGCGCGCGTACGCGTTGATCGTTCGCGTGAGGGCGGTGCGGAACCCGGTGAGATGAGCACCGCCGTCGATCGTGTTGATGTTGTTCGCGAACGTGTAGACCTTCTCGGCGAAGCTGTCGTTGTACTGGAGCGCCACCTCGACGACGGTGTCGTTGTCGAAGGTCTTCTCGGTATAGACGGGCTTGGCGTGCAGAGCCTGATGCGACCGATTCAGGTGGCGGACGAACGACACGACGCCGCCGTCGAAGTAGTAATTCGCCTCGCTCTCATTGCGCTCGTCGTGCAGCGCGAGGAACAGGCCCTTGTTGAGATAGGCCGTCTCCCGCAGCCATTGCTCGATGATCGCCGTGTCCCACTCGATGATCGGGAACATCTCCGCGTCGGGCGTGAACCGCGTCACGGTACCCGTGAGCCGGGGCTCCTTCCATTCGATGCTCGGAGGCAGCGGGAGCTGCGGCTTGGCGATCGTCTTCACCGGACCGGTCGGCTTCCCGCGCTCGTACGTCTGCGTCCAGACCTTTCCATCGCGATGCACCTCGACGACAAGCCGCGTCGACAGCGCATTCACGACCGATACCCCGACGCCGTGGAGGCCGCCCGAGACCTTGTAGCCCGCGCCGCCGAACTTGCCGCCGGCGTGCAGGATCGTGTGCACGACCTCTAACGCGGACTTGCCCGTCTGCTGCTGCTTGTCCACCGGGATACCGCGACCGTTGTCCGCAACGGTGATGTCGTTCGATTTGTGGATCCACACGTCGATGCGGTCGCACGTCCCGTTCATCGCCTCGTCGATCGAGTTGTCGAGGACCTCGCGCACGAGGTGATGCAGACCGCGGATGTCGGTCGTGCCGATGTACATGCCCGGGCGGCGACGGACGGCCTCCAGGCCTTCGAGGACCTGGATGTCCTTCGCGCTGTATGAGCCGGGCGGCTTGCCGCCGTTCCCGTCCCGCTTCAGGCGCTCGTCCTCTTTTCTGACCGCCACGTGCTCTCCCTCACGCCCGACCGGCGCGGACCAGGAGCTCATAGAGACGCTCGAAGTCCTCGTCGGAGTAGTAATCGATCGCGATACGTCCGCCCTTGCGGCCGCGCAGGACCTCCACCTTCGTACCTAACGCGGCACGCAGCTCGCTCGTGACCTGCGCGAGATCGGGGTCGCCGCCCCGAAACCGCGGACGCGAACGGCCGCGTCGCGGAGGATGGACCATCTTTCGCGCGAGCGCCTCGGCGTCGCGCACCGACAGCTGACGCGCGATCACCGTCCCGAGCGCGGTCAGTGCATCCGAAAGAGGTAGCGACAAGAGCGCGCGCAAGTGGCCCTCGCTGATCTTCCCTTCCACCACGGCGTCCTGGAGAGGCTGCGGGGCGGTCAGCGTGCGGAGCATGTTGGCGACCTGCGACCGCGACTTTCCCACGCGCTCCGCGACCTGCTCCTGCGTGAGGTCGTAGGTCTCCATGAGGAGCTTGTACGCGCGCGCGGTCTCGATCGCGTTCAGGTCGGCGCGCTGGAGGTTCTCGACGAGCGCGAGCTCGAGACGGTCGCGCACGTCGTCGCGCACGACCGCCGCGATCGTCGTCTTGCCGGCGACGCGGGCGGCCAGCACCCGGCGGTGACCGGCGACGAGCGCGTAGCCGTCACCTTCCCTAGATACCACTACTGGTTGCAGAACGCCGTGCCGGCGGATGGACGCGGCGAGCTCGGCGATCCCGTCGGCGTCGAAATTGACGCGCGGCTGCTGGGGGTTTGGCCGGATCCGCTCGAGCGGTATCTCGGTCGCGCCCACCGCGGGCAGCGTCGAGGGCGTGGCCGCGGGTGCCTGGCCGAGGAGGACGTCCAGTCCGCGCCCGAGACCCGTGCGTGCCATCAGGCGATCGCTCCCGACAGGGCGATGGGCTCGCGTGCCTTGATGCGCGTCACCAGCTCGCGCGCCAGCTCCGCGTAGGCTTTCGCGGCGCGCGAGTGCGGGTCGTAGACACTGATCGGCTTGCCATGGCTGGGCGCCTCCGCGAGGCGGACCGTGCGCGGTATCCGCGCACGCGCGACGAGCTTGGGAAAGTGCGTCCGAACCTCGTCGATGACCTGCATCGAGAGCCGATTCCGTCGATCCTCCATCGTGAGCACGATCGCGACGACCTCGAGCTTCTCGTTGAGTCGCTCGCGCACCGCTTCGATCGTGTCGAGGAGCTGTGCAAGGCCCTCGAGCGCGTAGTACTCGCACTGGACGGGGACGACGACGCTGTCTCCGGCCGCGAGCGCGTTCACCGTCAGCAGGCCCAGCGAAGGCGGGCAATCGACGATGACCGTGTCGTACCCGGTCGCGGTCCGCAGGGCTTGGCGTAGGCGATACTCGCGCGCCATCACCGGCACGAGCTCCACCTCGGCGCCGGCCATTTCCGGGCCAGACGGGATAAGGTCGAGCCCGGCCACTTCGGTTCCGACGACCGCTTCGGCGAGAGGGCGCTCTCGAAGCAACAGGCCATAAATGCCATTCGCCCGCTCCTTGCTGATCCCGAGACCGCTCGTGGCATTGGCCTGTGGGTCGAGGTCGACGATGAGGACGTGCTGTCCGCGCTGCACCAGGGCCGCGCCGAGGCTGATTGCAGTGGTCGTCTTCCCCACGCCGCCCTTCTGATTGCTCACCACGAGGACCGTCATTTCGCCCCCTGACACACGTGAAACATCGTCGACCGAATCTATGGAAAACTGGGAACGAAAACGAGCCCGTTCGTGCTTCCAATTCTACCGGAAAGCTGGCCCGCGAGTCTCGTATCAGTTCCTGCGCATCCTGCGTTAGATCACTCTCCGCGCTCTACGGGCGCTCCATTGTCGGCGACTCCGTCTCATGTGAGCGAATCCGCTTAGCGCGATCGCGGCCTGCCTGATAATCCACGCTGGGATGGGAGCTCGCTGGAGCACAACGACAAAACGCGCCGTTGTTGTGGGCTTTGCCGCGCTCGGGCTCCTCCTCCTATGGCGTGCTGGCGACATCGTCCAGCCCTTCATCTGGGGCCTGATCCTGGCGTACATCCTGCTACCTGTTGTGGGCGCGCTCGAACGACGGTTCGCCCTGCCGCGGACCCTGGCGGCGCTTGCCGTGTTCGTCGCCCTGCTCGCTCTCATTTTTGGCGGCGGGCGGCTGGTGATCCCACGTATCGTGGAGAACGCCGGGGACCTGGAGAGGAACTGGCCGGTACTGCTGGCCAACGTCCAGCAGACGATCTCCAACACCTTCGATCAGATCGGCCTCGGTGATGTCGACGACATTCTGATCGGGCCCAACGTCGACGACCTCCAGCGCCAGATCGCCGCGATGGCCCAGCGCACGGCGTTGCCGTTCGCCGTCGGTCTCGGACACTTCCTCCTCGAGTTCCTCGTGTTCCTCATCGCCACCTTCCTCCTGCTGCGCGACGCTCCGCGGTTGTACGACTTCCTACGGCGAAACGTTCCGAGCCGCCAGCGGCTCGAGCTGCTCCACGTGCTCGGGGAGACGAACGTGATGCTTGGCCGCTACATCCGCGGCCAGCTGCTCCTCGTGGCTCTGATGTCGACGGTGACCACGGTCGGCCTGACGATCCTGGGTGTGCCGTACAGCGTGCTGCTGGGCGTCATGACCGGCCTGCTCGAGACGATCCCGTTCGTGGGTCCGATCACGGCCGGCGCGATCGCCTGCCTCGTCGCCCTCGGCCACCCGAATCCTTTCGGTTGGCAACAGCTGATCTACGTTGGCGTCGTCGCGATGATGTACACGATCTTGCGACACGCCGAGGACTACCTGGTCATCCCGACGGTGATCGGGCGGGCGGTCCGGCTCCATCCCGCGATCGTCATCTTCTCGCTCCTCACCGGCGGCGCTGTATTCGGCCTGCTCGGGATCTTCCTAGCCGTGCCGGTCGCGGCCACGCTGCGCCTTGTACTGATCTACGTCGGCGCGAAGCTGCGTGACGAGGACCCCTTCCCGCAGCTCGAAGTCGAGCTCGCCGAGGCGACCGAGGGGGCCGGCGAGACGATCGAGGCGACGCGCGTGCCCGGACGAGCGCGTCCTTAGACCCGCGTCGGCGTAGCGTCCTGATGGCGGCCGCGTTCCGCCACCAGAGGAGGGCTCCGTGCGCGTCGCGCTCGCCATAGCGGTCCCGCTCGCGGCGGCGTTCCTCCAGGGATCGGTGGTGCCGTTCGTGTCGATCGCGGGTGCGCGTCCCAATCTGCCGGTGCTCGTGGCGGCCTCCTGGTCGGTGGCGGCCGGCTCGCGGGAGGCTGTCTGGTGGGCATTCATCGGCGGTCTCGCGGCCGACCTGCTCTCCGGCGGGCCGCTGGGCGCGCTCGCGCTGGCGTCGCTGATCCCGGTCGCGGCCGTCGGGATGGGGGAGACCACGCTCCGACCGCGCTCGATCCTGGGCGGAGCGCTGCTGGTGGGCGTCGCCACGCTGGGCGCCGGCCTTCTGTACCTCCTCATCCTCGTTGTCATCGGGCAGCCCCTGTCCGATCCGCTGGTCCTCGCCGGCCGCGCCGCGGGCGGGGCGATCTACAACGGCGTGCTCGCGATCGCTACCTATCCGATCGCGCGATCCATGCACCACCTGAGCGAGAAGCAGGCATCCTTCGGACTATGAGAAGCACCGCGCGCGAGTTCGTCCGGCCGAATCGCTTCATCGCGATGGCGATAGCGATCGTGGTCGTCTTCACCGGACTCACGGTGCGCCTCTGGGACCTGCAGGTCGTGAGCGGCGCGCACTACCGCGACCTCGCGGAGCAGAACCGCGTTCTGCGCCTTCCGGTCGAAGCCGAGCGGGGAACGATCGTCGACCGCAACGGCAAGGTGCTCGCGCGGAACCTGCCCGGGTTCGCGGTGACGGTCATCCCGGTCGACGTGCCGCGTGGAAAGCAGGAGGAGCTCGCGCAGCGCCTCAGCCCGCTCGTCGCGCGGAAGCCGGCCGACGTCTTCAACGCGATCGACGTCCAGCGGGCGCGCAACCCGTACGAGCCGGTGAAGATCTCGCTGCGCCCCGTCGCGCGTGACGTCGCGCTGCTCCTCACCGAGCGCGGCGAGATGTTCCCTGGCGTCCGCGTCGAAGCCGAGTCGATCCGGTCGTATGCGGATGCGGTCCTGTACTCGCCGCTCCTCGGCTACGTCGGACCGGTCACCGAGGAGGAGTTCGCGTCTCTTCGCGAGCACGGCTACCTGCAGACGGACCTGATCGGCCGCACCGGTCTCGAGTTCCAGTACGAGCAGTACCTGCGTGGGCAGTACGGCTGGCGGGAGATCGAGCGCGATGCCGCTCAGCGGGAGATCAAGCAGCTCGCGTATTCATCGCCAACGACAGGGAACAGCGTCGTCCTCACCATCGATGACCGGCTGCAGAAGCTGATCGAGGCCGAGCTCAAGAAGGGCGTCGACGAGGACAAATTCACGCAGGCCGTCGGCATCGCGATGAACCCCCAGAACGGCGAGATCCTAGCGATGTATTCGAATCCGGGCTACGACAACAACTGGTTCATCAACGGCATCACCCCCGAGCAGATGGCCCAGCTCAACGGCGATGACCGCCATCCGCTCGTGAACAAGGCGATCGGCGAGATTTATCCACCGGGCTCGACGTTCAAGATGGTCACGGGTCTATCCGCGCTGAACGAGGGCGTGGCCAACCGCAACACGATCGTGAACGTGACGTCCAACGTGCTGAACGTCGGCGGGTACAACTTCTACGACTGGCGCGCGCACGGGACGCTGGACTTCGTCAACGGATTCGCGCACTCGAGTGACATCTACTTCTACACGCTCGGCGGCGGAAACCCGAACACCGGCCGCGCCGGCGTCGGCCCCGAGGCGATCTACAAATACGGGAGCGACCTCGGCTTCGGCCGCAAGACCGGCATCGACCTTCCCGGCGAGGCCAACGGGATCATGCCGAGCCCCGCGTGGAAGCTGACGGCCTTCGAGGAGCCGTGGACGATCGGCAACACCTATCACGAGTCGATAGGGCAGGGCTTCGTCGCGGTGACACCGCTCCAGCTGCTCAACGCGTACTCGATCGTGGCCAACGGCGGTACTTTCTACCAGCCGCACCTGCTGAAGGAGGTCGTCGATCCGCAGGGAAGGGTCGTGTTCACGCGGCAGCCGAACGTGGTCCGCAAGGTGAACATCAAGCCCGAGAACCTCACGCTGCTGCGTGAGGGCGCGCGGCGCGTGGTCACGATCGGGCACGCCTACATGCCGAACGCGAAGCTGCCGATCGCGGGCAAGACCGGCACCGCCGAGTTCGGCTCCGCGGCGGGCAAGGACACCGCCGGCCGCAACAAGCTCGGCTTCCACAACTGGTTCGTCTCGTTCCTGCCGAAGGCGGACAACACCGACCCGACGGCGGACATCGCGATGGTCATCTTCACCTTCGACTCGAGCCGCTCCCTCTGCGAGAACTGCTTCAACCCCGCGGTCGGGATGACGCAGCGGATCCTCGAGGCCTACAAGCTGGGGACACCGTGAGCGTCAGAGCGATCGAGATGCGGCGCTCGGCGTCGCCGCTGCATGACCGCCCGCACACGCGCCGCCTGGATCAGGTCGATCCGTACCTGCTCATCGCGACGCTGCTGCTCATCGGCTACGGCCTCGTCATGACGTACGCGGTCACGGTCGAGTCGCGGACCCTCACGGGCGATCCGATGCAGTTCGTCATCCGCGGCGCCGTCTGGGCGGCGATCGGCGTCGCGGTCATGGCGACGGTCGCGATGTTCGACTACGCGTGGCTCGGCACGTTCGCGCCGCTCCTCTATCTGCTCACGCTCGGACTGCTCGCGGTGGTGCTCGTCATCGGCACGTCGTCGCTCGGCGCGCAGCGGTCGGTGAACTTCGGCGGTCTATCGTTCCAGTTCAGCGAGGTCGCGAAGGTCCTCATGATCGTCGTGCTCGCGAAGTTCTTCGCCGACCGTATCGACCAGATCGGCTCGCCCGTCACCGTCGTCGGCGCGCTCGCCTTCCTGGGGCCCGCGGTGTACCTCGTCTACCGCCAGCCGGATCTCGGAACGAGCCTCGTGTTCGTGGCGATCTTCTTCGGTATGGCGTTCATGGCCGGCGCGCGCCTCTGGCAGCTCGTCGGCATGGTCGCGGTCGCAGGGGCGTCGTTTCCGCTGATCTGGGGGCTGCTGAAGCCGTACCAGCAAGGCCGTTTGCTCGCGTTCCTCGACCCGTATGCGGATCCGCAGGGCGCCGGGTGGAACATCATCCAGTCGCTCATCGCCGTCGGGTCCGGCGGCCCGACCGGGAAGGGGCTCACCGCGGGGACGCAGTCGCCGCTGGGCTATCTCCCGATCGCCGAATCGGATTTCGTCTTTGCCGGGCTCGCGGAGGATCTCGGCTTCGTGGGCGCGGTGATCCTCTTCGCGTTGTACATCCTGCTGCTCCTGGCGGCGCTGCGCATCGCGTTCCGCGCGCGCGACTCGTTCGGCATGCTCCTCGCGTCCGGCGTCGTCGCGATGCTCGTGTTCCAGATCCTGGTCAACGTCGGCATGGCGATCTCGCTCATGCCCGTGACCGGCATCCCGCTCCCGTTCATCTCGCACGGCGGCAGCTCGCTGGTGTCGATCTGTTTCGCGCTCGGTGTCTTGCAGTCGGTGTCCATGCGCAGGACCGGTCCGGAGCTCGGTTAGGCGAAGTCCTCCGTCGTCAGCGTGGACGGCGCGAGGTCGTCGACGTCATCGGGCAGGGCGTAGAACGGCCCACGTGGATCGAAGAGCGGATCGCCCGCGGCGATGAGGCGTCGCACCTCGTCCCTCGCCGCGCGCGCGAATCGCCGCTCCTCCGACGGCAGGAAGATCAGCTGGTGTTCGTCCTTTTCGCTCACGACGCCGGCCGGATCGACCAGCACGTCGAGGAAGAGGTCGACGAACTCGATCAGCTCGCGGCCGATGCGTACCCGCTGCGCGACGTCGACGTAGAAGCGTTTCGGCTCGCTCGGTCCGTAGTGCGCGATCGCGAATGGCCGATCGGGATGGAAGAGACCCACGCCGACGCCCTGCGAGGTCCAGCCGCCCAGCGGATTGGACCACCGCGTACCAGCCGGTTGGTACACGCGCGTCCAGCCGTCGACGGGCGGGATGAGGTAGCCCCATCGTGTCTGCCAGATCGAGCCGTCGGGGATGCGTTTGTCGACGCGGATCAGCGGGTACATCCGCCTATACTTTGCTTCGAAAGGCCTCGATCGGGAGCAGTACGCGGGATCGCTGACGAAGAGAGCCGGCGGTCGGTGCGAGCCGGTATCGGGGAACGCGGAACTCGCCCGGGAGCCGCGAGCGTGAGTCGCAGGATCTAGCGCTCGCCGGAGTCACGTCCGTTATCAGCGTGCTCGAGCGGAGAGCGATCGGGGCTGTGGCGCAGTGGGAGCGCATCACACTGGCAGTGTGGGGGTCGCGGGTTCGAATCCCGCCAGCTCCACCGAACGTTCTCAACTGGGGTGGTACCGCGGAAGTCGCCTTCCGTCCCCGTGTCCGGCAGAGTCCGGCGGGGCGGAGGGCGTTTTGAATTCAGGCGAAAGGAGGCGAGCGCGATGGCAGTGATGAAGAAACGGATCGACCGCTACGAGCCGGCGACCATCGAGACGAAGTGGCAGGACGAGTGGGTGCGCTCCGGCCTCCACGACACGCCGGATGACAGCGATCGCCCCAACTTCTATTTCCTGACGATGTTCCCGTACCCCTCGGGCGACATCCACGTGGGTCACTGGTACGCGTTCGCGCCACCGGACGCCGCTGCGCGCTTCCTGCGCATGCGCGGGAGCAACGTGCTGTTCCCGATGGGCTTCGACGCCTTCGGGATCAACGCCGAGAACGCCGCGATCGATCGCAAGATCCACCCCGCGGTGTGGACCGAGAAGAACATGGCCCACATGCGCGAACAGTTCAAGCGCATGGGTACGGCGATCGACTGGCGTCGCGAAGTCATCACCTGCTACCCCGAGTACTACCGCTGGAACCAGTGGATGTTCCTGCAGCTCTACGAGAAGGGCCTGGCCTATCGCGCCGACGCGCCGGTCAACTGGTGCCCGCGCGACGAGACCGTGCTGGCCAACGAGCAGGTCATCAACGGTCGCTGCGAGCGCTGCGACACGATCGTCGTGAAGCGGCAGATGACGCAGTGGTTCTACAAGATCACGAACTACGCGGACGAGCTGCTGAAGTTCGACGGCCTGGACTGGCCGGAGCGCGTGCGCGTGCTGCAGACGAACTGGATCGGGCGCTCGGAAGGCGCCGAGATCGCGTTCCCGGTCGAGGGCCGTCCCGGGGAGGAGATCCGGTTCTTCACGACGCGCCCGGACACGATCTACGGCGCGACGTTCATGGTGCTGGCGCCGGAGCACGCGCTCGTCGCGAAGGTGACCGCGCCCGCGGAACGCGCCGAGGTCGAGCGCTACGTGCAGCAGGCGACGAACCTGGCGGAGATCGAGCGCACCTCGGCGGAGCGCGAGAAGACGGGCGTGGACACCGGCGCGTTCGCGCGCAACGTGTTCACCGGAGAGCGCATCCCGATCTACGTCGCCGACTACGTCCTGTCGACGTACGGGACGGGCGCGATCATGGCCGTCCCCGGCCACGACGAGCGTGACTTCGCCTTCGCGAAGAAGTACCGACTGGAGATCCGCGAGGTCATCTCACCCGACGGAAAGGAGCACGCGTCGCTGGCGGCGCCGTATGTCGGCGAGGGCGTGATGGTCCGCAGCGGCCCGTTCAACCGACTGCGCGGCGAGGTGGGGAAGCAGGCTGTCGCGGAGGATGCGCGAAAGCGCGGCATCGGCAAGCCCGCGGTGACGTATCGCCTGCGCGACTGGTTGATCTCGCGGCAGCGCTACTGGGGCACGCCGATCCCGATCGTCCACTGCGACACCGACGGCGCCGTGCCCGTGCCGTACGACCAGCTGCCGGTCGAGTTGCCGCGCGACGTCGAGTTCACCGGACGCGGCGGCTCGCCGCTGGCGCACGTCCCGGCGTTCGTCAACACGACGTGCCCGAAGTGCGGGAAGCCGGCTCGCCGCGACACCGACACGATGGACACGTTCGTCGACTCGTCCTGGTACATGTTCCGCTACGTCGATCCGAAGATCGACACGGCGTTCATGAACAAGGCGGTCGGTCGCAAGTGGCTGCCGGTGAAGCAGTACACCGGCGGAGTCGAGCACGCGATCCTGCATCTCCTGTACATGCGCTTCATGACGAAGGCGCTGCGCGATCTGGGAGAGCTGTGGTTCGACGAGCCGGTGCTGCGCTTCCGCTACCAGGGCACGATCGTGTTCAGGGGCCGCAAGATGTCGAAGTCGCGCGGCAACGTGCAGACGCCTGACGAATACGTGAAGCGGTACGGCGCCGACACGCTGCGGCTGTTCATGATGTTCATGGGGCCATGGGTCGACGGCGCGGACTGGGACGCCTCGGGTATCGAAGGCGTGCATCGGTTCCTGCGCCGCGTTTGGGAGCTGGCCCTGACCGACCCCGAGCCCGCTGGTCCGCGCGACGTCGATGTCGACGGCGCGGTGCAACGCACGATCAAGAAGGTGACGGAGGATCTGAGCCAGGAGCACTTCAACACGGCCGTCGCGGCGATGATGGAGCTGGCCAACACGCTGCAGCACGCGAGCGGCACGAGCCGCAACGAGGGCGTCGCGACGCTGATCCTGCTGCTGGCTCCCTTCGCGCCGCACATGACCGAGGAGCTGTGGCACCGGCGCGGAGGCGCGGGCTCGGTCCATCAGCAGAGCTGGCCCGCATACGACGAAACCGTCGCCGCGCCGCGCGAGGTGACGATCGTCGTTCAGGTCGACGGCAAGGTCCGCGATCGCATCGACCTGCCCGCCGGGACCCCCGACGCTGAACTGGAGAGGAAGGCTCTGGCGAGCCCGAAGGTGCAAGCCTTGCTGAATGGCACGAAGCCGGCGAAGGTGATCGTCGTGCCGGACCGCATTGTGAGTATCGTGACGAAATGAGCGGGGAGATCAGGCTCGGCGCCCTGTGCGACCACGCGCTCGTCGGTCAGGACGGCAAGGTGAGCCTGCTCGGCATATTCCGCAACATCAGCGTGAGCGGTCTCCCCGCGCAGCATCCGCGGATGTTCCTCGTCGCGATCCTCGGGCTCGAGGTCGGCGCGCACAACGTCGTCGTGCGTCTGCTGCGGCCCGACGGGCAGCAGTCCATGCCGAACCCACCCGAGATCAGCGTGCACGCCGTGGCCGGACAGGACGTGAACGTCATCGTCGAGCTCAACAACATGAGCTTCACGACGTACGGCATGCACCGCTTCGAGCTGGCAGTTGATGGCGAGGCGGTCGGCAGCCTGCCGGTCTCGATCGTCCAGATGCCGCCGCCCGGGGAGCGCCGTCGCGCGAATTAGTCGGCCTCGTCGCACGAACGTGTGACGACTTAGAGGTCCGCGAGGGCTTCCCACGACGCCGCGACCCGGCCACGCTCCGCGCATGCCCCGACCACTCCTCGTCGCCCTCGCCGTCGCTGTCGCCGCGGGCGCGCTCGTCGTGGTCATGCGGGTGCGCGCGCCGGCTCCCGTACCGGTCCGCGTCATCGAGGCGACGCCCGAACCGACCCCAGCGCCGCTGATCGTCGTCGACGTCGAGGGGGCGGTCGCGCGGCCGGGCGTCGTCCGGCTCGCCTCCGGCGCGCGCGTCGCGGACGCGCTTGCCGCGGCTGGCGGCACGACGCCCGAGGCCGACCCCGTGGCGCTGAACAGGGCGGCGACCCTTCGGGACGGGGCCCGCGTGTACGTCCCGCGTTATGGCGAGACGCCGCCCGCGGGCAGCGTCGGAAGCGAATCGGAGCGGAAGGTCGACATCAACCACGCCTCAGCGGCCGAGCTCGAAGCGCTCCCGGGGATCGGGCCGAGCACCGCCGCGCGCATCGTGCGCGCGCGTGAGCAGCGGGTGTTCGCGAAGGTCGAGGAGCTGCAGACGCGCGGACTCGTGACCGCACGCGTTCTCGCCGACATCCGCGATCTCGTGACGACGCGGTAGCGCAAGGGGTGGTCCTTCTTCTCGCGCCGCTTCTGCCGAGCGCGCTGCTCGCGATCCTGATCGCCGTGACCGCGCTCGCGTCGGCCCCGCTCGCGCTCGCGATCGGCGCGATCGGAGCGGTCGCCTGCGCGGCGCTGGCCGTCGCGAGCGCCGACGGCCCGCGGCGATCGCTGTGGGCGTGCGCGTGCGCGTCGGCGATCGGCGTTGCGCTGCGCCTCGTGCTCGGTCCGGTGCCCGGCGTCGACCTCGCGCAGCTCGTCTCCGTCGACGGGCTCCGCGCCGACCTTGCGCGTCCCCTGCGCGTCCTCGTGCCCGAGCCGGAGAGCGGGATCCTGCTCGGGATCGTCCTCGGTGAGCGCGCGAGCATCTCACCCGACCTGGCGCACGCGTTCGCGGTGAGCGGGACGACCCACCTCCTCGCCATCTCCGGCTTCAACATGACCCTCGTCGGCACCGCGGTCGCTTTCGCGCTGCGCGGGCGCACGCGGCCGGCCGTGCGCGCGGTCGCGACCGTCGCGGCCATCGTGGCGTACAGCGTTCTCGTCGGCCTGGCGCCGAGCGTCATGCGTGCCGCGCTGATGGCCACGGTCGCCGCGTGCGGACTCGCCTCGGGCCGGCGCGCGGCGACGGCGAACGCGCTATGCGTCGCGATCACGGCGATGCTGTTCGCCGACCCGGCGGCGATCGCCGATCTCGGCTTCCTGCTGTCCGCGACGGCCACCGCGGGTCTCGTTCTGTGGCAGGCTCCCATCGCGCTCCGCTTCGCCGCATTGCCCGGGGCGCTACGCGAGGGACTCGCGACGACGCTCGCGGCGAGCGCGCCGACGCTGCCGGTCGTGGCAGCGGCGTTCGGGCGCGTGTCGCTCGTCGCGCCGATCGCGAATCTCGTTGCGGTGCCGCTCTTCCCACCTCTCATGCTCGCTGGTGCGGCGACGAGCGTGGTCGGCGCGGCGTCGCTCGATCTCGCGCGGCCGGTGGCGCTCGTCGGGTATGGCTGCGCGACGGTGCTTCGCAGTGTCGTCGAGACGTTCGCCGCGCTGCCGCTCGCGGCGGTGACCCTTCCCGCCGGTCCCGCCACCGGTGTGATCGTCGCGGTCGCGCTCGTCGCGGTGATGCGTGGCGTGCCGCTGGTCCGGTGGCGCCCGCGTATCCCACCGATCGAGCTGCCGTCGATCGCGCCACCGCGCGCGGCGCTCGCCGCCGTCCCGGCGATCGTCGTCGCGGGCTTGCTCGCGTGGCCAGCCGCGGATCCCGACGTCCGCGTGCGCGCGCTCGACGTGGGTCAGGGCGATGCGTATCTGGTCGAGCTCGGAGGCGCGACGATGCTCATCGACGGCGGTCCCGACCCCGCCCGTCTCATGGAGGAGCTCGGCGCGAGCCTGCCGCCGTGGCGCCGCCGCATCGACGTCGTCGCCCTGACGCACGCGCACCTCGATCACGGTGCGGGTCTGGTCGCGGCGCTCGACCGCTACGAGGTCGGGATGACGCTCGAGCCGGTGGGTCTGAACGCGGGGCCGCTCGCGGATCTCTGGGTCGCCGGGATCTCGCGAGCGCACGCCGAGCGCCGTGCGCTGCGCGCGGGTCAGCGGCTGAACGTCGGCGATGCGGTCATCTCGGTCCTCTCGCCGGAGAGCGATCCGCGGGTCGATACGCCGTCGCTCGTCCTGCGCGTCGAGCGCGGACGCTTCTCGGCGCTGTTCATGGGTGACGCGACCGACGAAGCGCTCGCGGACCTCCTGCTGCATCCGGAGGCACTGCATTCGCGCGTCTACGTGCCACCGCACCACGGCGCCGCGACGCCCCACGCGGTCACGTTGGTGCAGGCGGTGCGGCCGGAGCTCGCGCTCATCTCGGTCGGCGCCGGGAACCGGTATGGTCATCCCACACCCGAGACGCTCGCGGCCCTGAGCGGGATCATGACGTTCCGGACCGATCGCGACGGGACGGTGGAGGTCTCTCTCGATGGCCCAGGCCTCGTGGTCCGCGCCCACGCGAATGGTCTTCCTCCTCCACGGCGAGGATCCGTTCCGTACGCGCCTGC
>Ga0114129_10003515_pt1 | contig 22044 bp, 11 predicted proteins | sample RhiMetdeltSRZDD1_FD_80071 | JGI IMG/M metagenome (GOLD analysis project Ga0114129, IMG submission 80071) | Populus rhizosphere microbial communities from Tennessee, USA - Rhizosphere MetaG P. deltoides SRZDD1 (version 2) (version 2) | ecosystem: Host-associated > Plants > Roots > Rhizosphere >... | reverse complement strand
GCATCTGACGGGGACGAGGGCGGTGAATGCCGACTACGAGCGGTTGGGGCAGCCCTCGGTGTCGTTGGACGACATTCGACGCTTCCGCCAGATCGACAGCAAGGCGCCCGGGCATCCCGAGTATCACTGGGTGTCCGGAGTCGAGACGACGACCGGGCCACTCGGGCAGGGGATCGCGACGAGCGTCGGGATGGCGATTGCCCAGAAATGGCTCGCCGATCGATACAACCGACCGGGCTTCGCGATCTTCGATTACGACATCTACGCCGTGTGCGGCGACGGTTGTCTGATGGAAGGGGTGGGGAGCGAAGCCGCCTCGCTCGCCGGTCACCTGGGTCTCGACAACCTCTGTTGGATCTACGACAACAATCACATCACGATCGAAGGATCGACGAGCCTCGCCTTTACCGAAGACGTCGCCACGCGATTCCTCGGATACGGGTGGAACGTCCTGCGGGTCGGCGATGCGAACGACCTCGATCGCATCCAGCAAGCGCTCGAGGGCTTCCGCACGACCGTGGGTCGTCCCACGCTGATCATCCTCGACAGCCACATCGGCTACGGCTCGCCGAACAAGCACGACACGGCCGCGGCCCACGGCGAGCCGCTCGGCGACGATGAAGTGCGGCTCACGAAGCGCAGCTACGGGTGGCCGGAGGACGCGCAGTTTCTCGTTCCCGACGGCGTCCGCGAGCATTTCGACGCCGGCATCGGCGCGCGTGGCGCTGCGGCGCGCAGCCGCTGGACGGAACTCGTGGCATCGTACCGGACCACCTACCCCAACCTGGCGAAGGAAGTCGAGGCGATGCAGCGGCGCGACTTGCCCGCGGAATGGGATCGCAACCTTCCCGTCTTCGCGGCGGATGCCAAGGGCATTGCCGGACGCGATGCCTCGGGCAAGGTGCTCAACGTGCTCGCGCAGAACATCCCCTGGTTCCTGGGCGGGTCGGCGGATCTCGGGCCGTCGAACAAGACGACCCTGAGCTACGAGGGTGCCGGAAGCTTCCAGGCCGGAAATCGCGGCGGCAAGAATCTGCACTTCGGCATCCGCGAGCACTCGATGGCGGCCGTCGTCAACGGCCTGTCGCTCTCGAAGGTGCGGGCGTTCGGCGCCACGTTCTTCATCTTCAGCGATTACGCCAGGCCAGCGATTCGACTGTCAGCGCTGATGGAGCTGCCCAGCATCTTCGTGTTCACGCACGACGCGATGGGCGATGGCGAGGACGGCCCGACGCACCAGCCGGTGGAGCACCTCGCGTCGCTGCGCGCCATCCCCGGCCTGATCACGTTGCGGCCTGGAGACGCGAACGAGGTGGTCGAAGCGTACCGTTATGTGATGCAGCTGCGCCATCAGCCGGCGGTGCTCGTGCTGTCGCGGCAACCGCTGCCGACATTGGATCGGACTACGTACGCGCCGGCGTCAGGCGTCGCGCGTGGCGCCTACGTTCTTGCCGGCGCTCCGGGCGAGACTCCCGACGTCATCCTGATTGCCACCGGCAGCGAGCTGGATCTTGCGGTGCATGCCCACCGGCAGCTGGTCGCGGAGGGCATCCGCTCGCGCGTCGTGTCGATGCCGTCCTGGGAGATCTTCGATCGGCAAACGCAGGAGTACCGGGACAGCGTGCTGCCTCCGTCGGTGACCGCACGGGTTGCGGTGGAGCAGGCATCGACGTTCGGATGGGAGCGGTACGTGGGAAGTGCCGGCCGCGTCATCGGCATGAAGACGTTCGGCGCGTCTGCGCCGCTGAAGGCGCTTCAGAAAAAGTTCGGGTTCGAGCACGACCAGGTCGCGGCTGCGGCTCGGGAGCTGCTGGGCAAGCGGTGATTGACGGTCTCCGGAAAAGCAGCAGCTCACCGTTGGGGGCCCGATCCGCCTTCCCCGAGGCGTCGGCGGGCAGGGCCTCGACCGACGGGGTCAACTTCAGCGTGTTCTCGAAACATGCCACCGCGGTCGACCTGCTGTTGTTCGATCAGGTCGACGATGCGCGGGCGGCGCGCGTGGTTTCGCTCGACCGCACTTATCACTACTGGCATGGGTTCGTGCCGGACGTGAAACCTGGTCAGGTATACGGCTATCGGGTCGAAGGGCCGCTCGATCCGCCGAGCGGGATGCGATTCGATCCCGCGAAAGTCCTGCTCGATCCTTACGGTCGCGGCGTCGCGGTTCCACGGAACTACGACCGGGACGCCGCCCGCCGCCGCGGTGACAACGCGGCGACGGCAATGAAGAGCGTTGTCCTCGACGTCTCCACCTACGACTGGGAGGGCGACGCTCCACTGCAGCGCCCCTCGTCGCAAACCATCGTCTACGAGCTGCACGTGCGCGGCTTCACCCGCCATCCGAGCTCCGGTGTGTGCGAAACAGCGCGCGGCACCTTCGCCGGTCTCGTCGACAAGATTCCGTATCTCCAGGGACTGGGGATCACGGCCGTCGAGCTGCTGCCCGTGTTCCAGTTCGATGCTCAGGACAGTCCGCCCGGGCGCGTCAACTACTGGGGCTACGCGCCACTGTCCTTCTTCGCGCCCCATCAGGCGTATAGCTCCCGGAGCGATCCCCTCGGTGCCGTTGACGAATTCCGCGACATGGTCAAGGCGCTGCATCGAGCGGGCCTCGAAGTGATTCTCGATGTCGTGTTCAATCACACCGCGGAAGGCGATCACACGGGCCCGACCCAGAGTTTTCGGGGACTGGACAACGCCGTCTACTACCTGCTCGAAGACAACCGCGCGCATTACGCGAACTACACGGGCACGGGGAACACGCTCAATGCCAACCATCCCATCGTCCGGCGCATGATCGTGGACAGTCTCCGCTACTGGGTGGAAACCATGCACGTTGACGGCTTCCGGTTCGACCTCGCCTCGATTCTGGCGCGCGACGCGTCGGGCCGGTCGGTCCCGAATCCTCCGGTGCTGTGGGACATCGAGTCGGATCCGGTGTTGGCTGGAACCAAACTCATCGCCGAGGCGTGGGATGCCGCCGGCTTGTATCAGGTGGGCAGCTTCGTCGGCGACAGCTGGAAGGAGTGGAACGGACGCTTCCGCGACGATGTCCGCAGCTTCTTCCGTGGTGACGAAGGCGTCACTGGACGCTTTGCGGACCGATTGATTGGCAGCCCCTCGATCTATGACCACAAGCAGCGCGAGCCCGAAGCCAGCGTCAACTTCGTGACCTGCCACGACGGCTTTACGGTGAACGACCTCGTGTCGTACGACCGCAAGCACAACGAGGACAACGGCGAGGACAATCGCGACGGCACCGACGACAATCGAAGCTGGAACTGTGGAGTGGAAGGCGCGACCGGGGATCCAGCAGTCGAGACGCTGCGGACGCGGCAGATCAAGAACCTGTTCACGGCGACGCTGCTGTCGGCCGGCATGCCGATGATGCTCATGGGCGACGAGGTCCGCCGCACGCAGCGTGGCAACAACAATGCGTATTGCCAGGACAACGAGACGAGCTGGTTCGACTGGAGGCTGGTTGCGGAGCACGCTGACCTGCATCGTTTCGTCACGCTGCTGAACGGCTGCCGGGTGTTACGCGATGCCGGACACGAGCAGCAGCGCGTGCCGCTGAGCCAGTTGATCCGACAGACCCACGTCACCTGGCACGGTGTGAACCTGTACGAGCCGGACTGGAGCGACGCGTCGCACAGCATCGCGTTCACGTCGACATTCCCTGGCCGACGAATGGCGTTTCACGCCATCTTCAACGCGTATTGGGGACCGCTCGAGTTCGCGCTCCCGCCGGTCGGCGGACGCGCAGAGCCGCGCTGGCGACGCTGGATCGACACCTTCCTCGATGCCCCGCACGATATCGTCGATTGGAAGGACGCCCCGGCGGTTGACGGCTCGGTGTATCGGGCGGAGCCGCGCTCGGTGGTCGTGCTCTTCGCGCCCATCGAGCCGCAGACAGTCGAGGAGGAACGCTCATGACAACTCTCGCGATTGCGGCGCCGCCGGCCGAGCGGCTGTCGACTGACGAACTTCAGAGAACAGATGCCTACTGGCGGGCCTGCACCTACCTCGCAGCCGGCATGATTTACCTGCGAAGCAATCCGCTGCTCCGTGAACCGCTGAAAGCCGAGCACGTCAAGCAACGTCTGCTGGGCCACTGGGGGACGAGCCCCGGTTTGAGCTTCACCTACGTCCATCTCAATCGCTTGATCAACAAGTACGACCTCGATGCCATCTTCCTCGCCGGTCCCGGCCACGGCGCGCCGGGCGTGCTGGCGCCGGTGTATCTCGAAGGCACGTACTCCGAGGTGTATCCGAACAAGGCCGAGGACGAAGAAGGCATGGCGCTGTTCTTCAAGGAGTTCTCGTTTCCCGGCGGCATCGGCAGCCACTGCACGCCCGAGACCCCAGGCTCCCTCCACGAAGGCGGCGAGCTCGGTTACAGCCTGTCGCACGCCTTCGGCGCGGCCTTCTACAATCCCGAACTGCTGGTCGCGGTCGTGGTTGGAGACGGCGAAGCGGAGACGGGGCCGCTCGCCACCTCATGGCACTCCAACAAATTCCTGAATCCCATTCGCGACGGTGCGGTGCTGCCGATCCTGCATCTCAACGGCTACAAGATCAATAACCCTACCGTGCTCGCGCGGGTCTCCCATGACGAGCTCGAGGCCCTGTTCACAGGCTACGGCTGGACGCCTCGTTTCGTCGAAGGCGACGACCCGATGCGCATGCACCAGCAGATGGCGGTCACGCTCGAGGACTGCGTGCTGGACATCCGCAGGATCCAGGAGGAGGCGCGCACGAACGGTGAGCCCGGCCGCGCCCGCTGGCCGATGATCGTGCTGCGCACGCCCAAAGGCTGGACCGGTCCCAAGGAGGTGGACGGTCACAAGGTCGAAGGCTGCTGGCGGGCGCACCAGGTGCCGCTCGCAGGCATGCACGCCAATCCCGCCCACATGAAGCAGCTCGAAGCCTGGTTGCGCAGCTATCGGCCCGAGGAATTGTTCGACGACCACGGCCGGCTGATCCCGGAGCTGAAAGCCCTTGCCCCCAAAGGGATCCGACGCATGAGCGCAAACCCTCGCGCCAATGGAGGGTTGGTGCGGAAGGCGCTTCGCATTCCGGACTTTCGAGACTACGCCGTCAGCGTCGACACGCTCGGTCAGACCGCGGTCGAGAACACACCGCCCCTGGGCCGCTTCCTGCGCGACATCATGCGCCAGAACACGACGAACTTCCGGGTCTTCGGCCCCGACGAGACCACGTCCAACAAACTCGATGCGATCTACGAAGCGAGCAAGAAGCTATGGCTCGCCGATTACCTGCCGGAGGACGCCGACGGCGGTGAGCTGGCACCGGACGGCCGGGTGCTGGAGATGCTGTCGGAGCACACCCTCGAAGGGTGGTTCGAAGGGTATCTGCTCAGCGGCCGGCACGGCTTCTTCTCGACCTACGAGGCCTTCGCCCACATCATCGACTCGATGTTCAACCAGCACGCCAAGTGGCTCGCCACCTGCCGCGAGCTGCCGTGGCGCGCGCCCGTCTCGTCGCTCAATCTCCTCCTCACCTCGACGGTCTGGCGCCAGGACCACAACGGCTTTACGCACCAGGATCCCGGTTTCATCGACCTGGTGTTGAACAAGAGTCCCGACGTGTGCCGGGTCTACCTGCCACCCGATGCGAATTGCCTGCTCTCGACCGCCGACCACTGCCTGAAGAGCACGAACTACATCAACGTGATCGTCGCGGACAAGCAGAAGCACCTGCAGTACTTGACGATGGAACAGGCAATCCAGCACTGCACCAAAGGTCTCGGCATCTGGGACGAGGCGAGCACCGACGACGGGACGGAGCCGGATGTGGTGATGGCGTGTGCCGGCGACATCCCGACCAATGAGGCGCTCGCGGCCGTCGCGATGCTGCGCGAGCACTTCCCCGACCTCAAGATCCGCTTCATCAACGTCGTCGACCTGTTGAAGCTCGCGCCGTCCACGGAGCACCCGCACGGCTTGTCGGACCGGGACTTCGACAGCCTGTTCACCGTGGACAAACCGATCATCTTCAACTTCCATGGCTATCCCTGGTTGATCCACCGGCTCACCTACCGGCGCACCAACCACCGGAACCTGCACGTGCGCGGCTACAAGGAGAAAGGCAGCATCAACACGCCGCTCGATCTCGCCATTCGCAACCAGATCGACCGGTTCAGCCTGGCGATCGACGTCATCAATCATGTGCCGCGCCTGCGGATCGCCGGCGCGCACGGCAAAGAGAGGCTGCGCAACATTCAGATCGATTGTCAGAACTACGCCTACGAACACGGCGTCGACAAGCCCGAGGTCGATCAATGGACGTGGCGGTGAGTCGGGCGGCATGGGCAACGCGATCGCTGTTCTCAACGCCGGCTCCTCGAGCGTCAAGTTCTCGCTGTTCGTGGCACGCGGCGACGACCTGGAGCTGCAGGTGCGGGGCCAGATCGAAGGACTCGACACCGCCGCTCACTTCATTGCGAAGGACCGCGACGGAGCGCCGGCGAGCGAGCACTCCTGGCCCGCCGGCACCACACTCGGCCACGACGGCGCGCTCGATCACCTGCTGGCGTTTCTGCGCGCCGCGCTCGCCGGCGATCGTCTGGTTGGCGTCGGGCATCGCGTCGTCCACGGCGGACCGGATTACGCCCAGCCGGTGGTCGTCGATGGCAGCGTGGTAGCCGCGCTCGAGGCGCTGATTCCGCTCGCCCCTCTGCATCAGCCCCACAACGTCGCGCCGATCCGTCGGCTTCTCGAGCGCGCGCCCGACCTGCGACAGGTCGCCTGCTTCGACACCGCGTTCCACCGCACGAACCCGGACCTGGCGCAGCGCTTCGCGCTGCCGGAGGAACTTCACGACGCCGGCCTGCGGCGGTACGGCTTCCACGGTCTGTCGTACGAGTACCTCGCGTCGGTGCTGGGGCAGTTCGATGCCTTGACCGCATCGGGGAGGACGGTCGTGCTGCATCTCGGCAACGGCGCGAGCATGTGCGCGATGGCGGCAGGCCGCAGCGTGGCGAGCACCATGGGCTTTACCGCTGTCGACGGGCTGATGATGGGCACGCGCCCGGGCGCACTCGATCCGGGGGTGGTTCTCTATCTCATGGAGCGGCGGGGCATGGATGTGCGCGCGGTGGAGACGCTTCTCTACCGCCAGTCGGGGCTGCTCGGCGTGTCGGGGATCTCCAATGACATGCGCACGCTGCTCGCGTCGAGCGATCCGCGAGCGCGGCTCGCCATCGATCTGTACTGTTATCGCATCCGTCGCGAGCTCGGCTCGCTCGCCGCCGCGCTCGGCGGGCTGGATGCGATCATCTTCACCGGCGGCATCGGCGAGAATTCGCCGGCGATCCGCGAACGCGTGTGTCGCGACGCGACCTGGCTCGGGGTCGAGCTCGATGCCGCCGCCAACGCCGCCGGCGGTCCCCGGATCAGCACGCCCGGAGCCCGCGCCTCGGCCTGGTCGATTCCGACCAACGAAGAACTGATGATCGCCAGGCACACCGGCCGGCTGCTTCAGTGAGTTTCGAACCGTCGGCGGTGTAGTCCTTACGAGTGGAGTCCGATGTCCATCGCACGCGAACCCGCGACGCTGTGGCGTCCTCTTCGTGTCGCCGTCTTCCGGCGGGTGTTCGTGGCCGATCTGGTGTCGGACATCGGCACGTTCATGCAGAGCGTCGGCGCCGCCTGGCTGCTGGTGTCGCTTGGCGCCGACGCCTCGATCGTGGCCCTGACCCAGACGGCGTCCTCGTTGCCGTTCTTCGTGTTCGCCTTGCCAGCCGGCGCGATCGGCGACATCGTCGATCGCCGCAGATTGCTGCTGTGCTGCGAATGCTGGAAGGTGGGCATCGCGGTCGTGCTCGCCATCACGACCATCGGCGGCTTCATCACGCCATGGCTCCTGCTGGCGCTGACATTCGCCCTCGCCGCAGGCGACGCCATTGAGACACCGACCTGGCGAGCGGTATTGCCCGACCTGGTCGGCAAGGCCGACCTGGCGGCCGCGTCGGCTCTCAACGGCATCGAATTCAACATCGCGCGAGCGGTCGGACCGGCGCTGGCAGGCGTACTCATCGCCGCCGCTGGAGTGGGAGCCGCCTTCGCCGTGAACGCACTCTCATTCCTCGGCGTCCTCATGATCATCGCGCGGTGGCAACGGCCCGCGCGCACACGCCTGACGCCGCGGGAGACCGTCACCGGCGCTACCGTGGCCGCTCTCCGCTACGTCCGGCATTCCCCCGCGGTTCGCACCGTCCTGCTGCGCGCCGGGGTCACGATGTGTGCCGCCAGTGCGCTTCTGGCACTCTTGCCAAGCCTGGCGCGAAGCGTCAGCGATCGCCCGATCGTCTACGGCCTGTTGCTGGGGTGCTTCGGCTTCGGCGCCGTACTTGGAGTGGTCGTGATGCAGCCCGCTCGAGCCCGATGGACGCTCGAAGCCGTCGCGTCGAGCGCCGTCGTCATTCTCGCGGTGATGATCGCGACAGCCGGGGCCGTTCGGAGCATCCCCCTGCTGGCGCTCACGATGCTGGCCGCGGGTGCCGGCTGGCTCGTGTTCACTTCCCTGGTCAGTGCGCTCGTCCAGACGCTGGCGCCGGATTGGGCTCGCGCCCGCGTGCTCGCGGTGTTCCTCCTGACGTTTCAGGGAGGCCTGGCCGCGGGCAGCGCCCTGTGGGGTGTGGTGGGGACACGGATCGGCATTCCGGCCACGCTTGCGATAGCCGGCCTGAGTACGCTCGCGACGATTGCCATTCGCGCTTTCGGGGCCCTGCCGGACGCGACCGCCGATACCACGCCCTGGAATCACTGGCGGCTGCCGGCCATCAGGCGGGAGATCGCGGCGGGGCTCGACAATGAGCCCGCGCTGGTGACCGTGCGCTACCACGTCCGCCAGCGGCATGAACACGCGTTCGTGCGGGCGATCGAGGCCTACGGCCGAATCAGACGTCGGGATGGCGCCTCATGGTGGGGCGTGTTTCGAGATCTCGAGCATGCCGACGTGTTTCTCGAAACGTTTCTGGTGACGTCGTGGGCCGAACACCTGCGCCAGCACGACCGGTTCACGCGCGGCGATGGCGACGTCGAGACACATGTGCAGCGTCACCTCGAAGGCGAACCGTTCGTGGAGCATTTCGTTGGCGCCGATGCGGTCTCGACGGCCGCGCGCACACATACGCAGGAGAACACCGGGTGATCGCGGAGCCCGGAAGCACGTTTTCGGGGCAGGTTTCGAGCCAGGCGTCCGGTCGCCGGCGGGACAGATGAGCCGGAGTCGATACCTTCGTCTCATAGATAAGACACCCTGCATCTGGTTTCATTCGCACCGAGGAGGTGCGATGAGCTTCTCGCGGAGACGTTCGTGGCTGCGAGGCGTCGCGCTCGCGTGCGGCGCGCTCGGCGGCTGTCGCTCGGCGCAGACCGCTCCCCCACCGCCGCCGCCCGCCGTCGTCGTCGCCTCACCGCTGGTGATGCGGCTGACGGAATGGGACGAGTATACGGGCCGGTTCGAGCCAACCGATACGGTGGACGTTCGCGCCCGCGTCAATGGGTATCTCGACTCCATTCACTTCCGCGACGGCGCGATCGTGAAGCCTGGCGATCTGCTGTTCGTGATCGACCCGCGGCCCTACGAAGCGGCACTCGAAGGGGCGCGGGCCGACGTCGTCCGCGCCGAGACCCGCGTCGAGCTGGCCACGACCGACTTCACTCGCGGCGAGTCGCTGTTCGCGATCCGCGGCATCAGCCAGGAGGAGTTCGACCGGCGCGTGCAGGCGCGGAAGGAAGCCGACGCGGCCCTGGTCGTCGCTCACGCCGCCGAACGCACCGCCGCGCTGAATGTGGAGTTCACGCGCGTGCGCGCGCCGATCGGCGGCCGCATCTCGAGAAAGTTCGTCAGCGTCGGCAACCTGATCTCGGGCGGCCAGGCCGGATCAACGCTGTTGACGACGATCGTCGCCATCGATCCGATCCAGTTCGTGTTCGACGCGAGCGAGTCGGACTACCTGAAATACAACCGCAAGGCCCTGAGCGGCGAACGGCGGAGCTCACGGGACACGCCCAATCCGGTGCGTATCAGACTGCTCGACGAGCCCTCGTTCACACACCTCGGCACGATGGACTTCGTCGACAACCGCGTCGACCCGGCAACCGGCACGATCACCGGTCGCGCGCTCGTCCCGAACCCTGGCGGTTTCCTCACCCCGGGACAGTTCGGACGACTTCAGCTGCTCGGCTCCGGCGAGTTCGACGCGCTGCTCGTGCCCGACAGCGCGATCCTGAGCGACCAGTCGCGGCGATTCGTCTGGGCCCTCGGCAAGGACGACATCCCGGAGCAGCGGGTCGTGGAGCCGGGCAATCTGGAGCAAGGCCTGCGGATCGTGCGGGCCGGCCTGCAGCGCGACGATCGCATCGTCATCAACGGGATGCAGCGGGTGCGGCCGGGCGCCAGGGTGACTCCGACCAACGGACGCATCGAGCCTGTGGCGGGTAGTTGAGGAGCCGCCACGATGGGATTCTCGAAACTCTTCATCGATCGGCCGATTCTCGCCGCCGTGATCTCGGTGATGATCATGCTGGTGGGCGGCGTCGCCTATTTCGCGCTTCCCATCGCCCAATACCCTGAGGTGGCTCCTCCGAGCATCACCGTCACCGCCTCGTATCCGGGTGCCAATGCCCAGACCGCTGCCGCCACGGTGGCCTCCCCGCTCGAGCAGGAGATCAATGGCGTGGAGAACATGCTGTATCTCTCCTCGCAATCGACGGCCGACGGGCGCACGACCATCACCGTGACGTTCGCGCTCGGCACCGACCTCGACACCGCACAGGTCCTGGTTCAGAACCGCGTCAACATCGCGTTGCCGCGACTGCCAGAAGAGGTGCGGCGGCTGGGCGTCGTCACCAACAAGAACACACCCGACATCCTGATGGTGGTGCACATCTACTCGCCCGACAACTCGCGCGATCAGCTGTATCTGTCGAACTACACGCTGCTCACCATCCGCGACCGGCTCGCCAGGCTGCATGGCGTCGGCGATCTCCGGCTGATCGGCGCGCGCGAATACTCGATGCGGGTCTGGCTCGATCCCCATCGGATCTCCGCGCTGGGCCTGACCGCCGGCGAAGTCGTGCAGGCGCTGCGCGGTCAGAACGTGCAGGTCGCGGGCGGCGTGCTGGATCGTCCACCATCACCCAGGCAAGGCGCGTACGAAGTTGGCGTCCAGCTCCTCGGGCGCCTCACGGACCCGGCGCAGTTCGGCGACGTGCTGATCAAGAGCTCGGATGAAGGCCGTCTGGTACGCGTCCGTGACATCGGTCGCATCGAGCTTGGCGCCGTGGACTACTCGACCAACGCCTACCTCGACGACAAGCCGGCGGTCGCGGTACCGATTTTCCAGCGCCCGGGCTCGAACGCGCTCGAGACGGCGCGAAGCGTCCAAGACCTCATGGCCGGTCTACGCCCGCAGTTCCCGCAAGGACTCGACTACGACATCATCTACAACCCGTCGGAGTTCATCGCCGAGTCGGTGCGGGAGGTTCAGAAGACCATCTTCGAGGCTGCCATCCTCGTGGTCGTAGTCGTCGTCCTCTTCCTCCAGTCGTGGCGCGCATCGGTGATTCCGCTGGTCGCGATTCCGGTGTCGCTGATCGGCACGTTCGCCGTCCTTGAGGCGTTCGGCTTCTCGCTGAATTCGCTCTCGCTCTTCGGGCTCGTCCTCGCAATCGGCATCGTGGTGGACGATGCCATCGTGGTGGTCGAGGACGTGGAGCGCAATCTCCATGAGGGCCTGACATCGCGAGACGCGGCGCGGCGCACGATGGAGGAAGTGGGCAGCGCGCTGGTGGCGATCGCGCTCGTCTTGTCGGCGGTGTTCGTCCCGACGGCGTTCATTCCCGGCATCTCCGGTCAGTTCTACCGACAGTTCGCCCTGACGATCGCCGCGGCGACGCTGATTTCATGCCTGGTGTCGCTGACCCTGTCTCCGGCGCTGGCGGCGTTGCTGCTGCGTCCCCGGAGCCAGGCGCGACGATCGTTCATCGCTCGCCTGGCCGGCAGGTTCTTCGATGGATTCAACACCGGATTCGATCGCCTTTCGAACCTGTACGGCACGGGCGTCGGGAAGATCGTACGGGTCTCAGGCCTGGTGCTCGTGGTCTACGCCGGGCTGATTGTGCTGACGGGCGTGCAGTTCTGGCGCGCCCCGGGCGGGTTCATCCCGGCGCAGGACCAGGGCTACTTCGTGACGATCGTGCAGCTGCCCCCGGGGTCGTCGCTCTCGCGCACCGATGCCGTGGTGCAGCGGGCCATCAGGGACCTGCTCGCGATTCCTGGCGTCGTGCACGCGGCGAGCTTCACCGGGTTGGATGGAGCCACATTCACCAACGCCAGCAACTCCGCGGTCGTGTTCTTCACGGTGACACCGTTCGCCGAGCGCGCCGCGCACGGTGTGGACGGGGCCACCGTCCTGCGCACGGCTCGACAGCGCATGGCGGCAATCGCCGAGGCGAACATCTTCGTGATCGCACCACCCTCGGTCCGCGGCCTCAGCACGACCGGCGGGTTCAAGTTCATCGTGCAGGATACGGCGGCGCGGGGACTCACCGCGCTGCGCGACGCCACCGGCCAAGTGACTGCGGCCGCTGCGCGCGAGCGCGGTCTCACCACCGTGTTCTCGCAGTTCGAGGTGTCGACGCCGCAGCTCTACGTCGACATCGATCGCGACCGCGCGCAGGCACTCGGCGTGCCGCCGTCACGCGTGTTCGAGGCGCTCGAGGTGTTTCTCGGCTCGTCGTTCGTCAACGATTTCAATTACCTCGGGCGCACCTACCGAGTGACCGCGCAAGCCGACTCGCAGTTCAGACGCACGGCGCGGAACATCTCCGAGCTCCGCGCTCGCAGCGATAGCGGAGGCATGGTGCCACTCGGATCGGTTGCCACGTTTCGGGATGTGAGCGGCCCGACCCGCGTGGCACGCTACAACCTCTTTCCCGCCGTCGAGGTGCTGGGCGACATGACACCTGGTACGTCATTCGGCCAGGGGATGAGCACGATGGAAGCGCTGGCACACCGGTCGCTGCCCGACGGGTTCTCGTACGAGTGGACGGAGTTGGCGTACCAGCAACAGCAGGCGGGCAACACTGCGGCGTACGTCTTTGTCTTTGCGGTGGTCGTCGTCTTTCTCGTGCTGGCCGGACAGTACGAGAGCGTCACGCTGCCGCTCGCGGTCGTGCTGATCGTGCCGATGTGCCTCCTGGCGGCGATTACGGGAGTGCTGCTTCGCGGGCAGGACAACAACATCCTCACGCAGATCGGTCTCGTCGTGCTGGTCGGGCTGGCGTGCAAGAACGCGATCCTCATCGTCGAGTTCGCGAAGCAGGCCGAAGATCAGCTCGGGCTCGACCGATTCGCGGCGGCGGCGCACGCCGCGCGCCTGCGGCTGCGGCCGATTCTCATGACGTCGTTCGCCTTCATTCTCGGCGTCGCGCCGCTGGTCGTCGCCACCGGCGCCGGCTCGGAGGCGCGCCAGGCGCTGGGCACTGCCGTCTTCGCGGGCATGATTGGCGTCACGCTGTTCGGGTTGTTGTTGACGCCGGCGTTCTACGTTGTCTGCCGGCGTCTGGCGCTCGGGCGCGACCGGTCGGTCGCGCCATCGATCGGCGCATCGCCCGCGAGTGAGGTCCGGTCGTGACCCGGCGTGCGGACGTAGCCATCGCAGCCGTGTTGCTCGCGATCGCCGGCTGCAGCGTGAGCGGCACGGACATCAGGCCGGTCATGCCGACGCCGCCCGCTGCGTTCGAGGGCGCGGCGACCCCCGCGCTCGCGACCACGGAGCCCGTCGACGCGTGGTGGACGACGTTCCAGGACGCGCGCATGACGTCGCTCGTGGAGCAGGCGCTCGATCGGAGCCCGGACGTCCGTGAAGCGGCGGCGCTGGTGCGACTCGCGCGCGCCCGGATGCGAGAGCAGGAAGGCGCGAACTGGCCGGTCGGCGGGTTGACCGGCCGCTACGATCGCAGCCGGACACAAGCGGCCTCGCCGGTCGCAGACGCCGACTTGTTCGACGTCGGCGTCGACGCGAGCTGGGAAGTGGATATCTTCGGCGCGCGCAGCGCCGCCATCGCGGCCGCACGCGCCGACTTTGGGCGCGAGCGCTCGCTGCGGCGTCTCACGCTCGTGTCGGTGGCGGCTGAAGTGGTGCTCGCCTACGCCGATCTTCGCGGCACGCAGACGCGTCTGGCCGTCGCTCGAGACAACGTCGCCAATCAGGAGAGCGCGGCCACGCTGACGCAGCAGCTGCTGGACGCCGGGCGGGGCACCCAGCTCGATGTCGACCGGGCCAACGCCCTCCTCGAGTCGACGCGCGCGTCGATCCCACCGCTCATCGCGGCGGAATCGGCGGCCATCTCTCGGCTCGGCGTGCTCGTTGGCGCTCCCCCACGGACCCTGGCCGCCGACCTGCGCGTTCCCGACGTGCTGCCTGCCCCGCCGGATGCGCTCGGGATCGGCGAACCCGTCACGCTCCTTCGTCGACGGCCGGATGTGGCCGCCGCCGAATCCGCCGTGCTCGCCGCGGCAGCTCGCGCTGGCGTGGCTGCCGCCGACCTCTTCCCGCGACTCGTGCTCAATGGCGGCATCGGGGTGCAGACCTTCAGTGTCGGCACTGTCGACAATCGCGGATTGCAGTTTGGCCTCGGTGTCGGCGTGACATTGCCGTTTCTCGAGTGGAATCGCATCCGCCAGCGCATTCTCGCCGCCGATGCGACCGCCGACGTCGCACTCGCCGGCTACGAGCGAACCGCCCTGCGTGCGCTCGAGGAAGCCGAGCGCGCGATCGCCGCCTACGTGCAGGAGCGGGAACGCTTCGGTCACCTCGACCTGGCGGCTCGATCCGCGCGCGCGGCCGCGACTCTCGCCCGGCAGCGATACCAGCTCGGCGTCGACAACTTCCTGACGGTCCTCGACGCGGAGCGCGTGCGGCTGGATGCGGAGGACCGGTTGGCGCAAAGCCGGGTCGAGGTCACTCGTCAGGCCGCGTCGATCTTCAAGGCGCTCGGCGGAGGCTGGTCGGAGGCCGAACGGCTCACGAGCGCCCAGCTCGTCGATGATGACCGGGCACGACTGCAACGGATTGTCGCGGTGGGGCGAAAGCAGAAGATCCGGTAGCGAGCTACTGCGCCGCCGGCGCGCCGTGGGCGATCGGCACGTCGACGGCCGGAGCTTCGAGCCCGTACCTGCGAAGGCGGGTGTACAGCTGCATCCGTGAGATCCCCAGCTTTCGCGCGGTGAGTTGCTTGTTGCCGTGGCTGTCACGCAGCACGCGCTCGATGGTGCTCCGCTCGAGGTCCTCGAGCTTGGTGCTGTCGACGTGCTTTCGCGACGTCGACGGCAGGGAGAGATCGTCGCGACGAATCACCCCGTCCTCGCTCATGATGGTCGCCCGTTCGATGACGTTGCGCAGCTCGCGGACGTTGCCGGGCCAGTCGTGCCGGAGCAGCGCCTCCATCGCCTCGGTCGTCATCTCGGCGGGACGACGCGCGGTGTCATTGAACTCGCGCAGAAACCCGGCAACGAGCAGCGGAACGTCCTCGAGCCGCTGACGCAGCGGCGGAATGTGGATATCGAAGACGTTCAGGCGATAGTACAAATCGGCGCGGAACCGACCCTGCGCGATGGCCTCGTGCAAGTCCTGGTTGGTCGCTGCAATCACGCGCACGTTGACCCTGACGGGGCGGGTCCCGCCCAACCGGACGAATTCGCGCTCCTGCAGGACGCGCAGGAACTTCGCCTGTGCGGGGGGCGTCATCTCGGTCACTTCGTCCAGAAACAGCACACCGCCCGACGCCAGCTCAATCTGGCCGGGCTTGGCCTGCTGCGCACCGGTGAAGGCGCCGCGCTCGAAGCCGAACAGCTCCGATTCGAGCAGCTGCTCCGGGAGGGCCGCGCAATTGATCGCGACGAACGGTCCGCGGCGCCGCGGTGACCGGCTGTGGATGAACCGGGCCACCACCTCCTTGCCGGTCCCCGACTCCCCCTGCAGACACGTCGTCGCTTCGGTCGCGGCCACACGCTCCGCGCGTCTGAGCACGTCGCGCCACGCCGCCGAGGCCCCGAAGACGGGTTCGGGCGCACGGTCATCGTCGATCGTCGAGATCGAACGTCGATCCGCCGGCTCGCGAAGCATGGGTGCGCTGGCGCGCTGGTTGCCGAAGAAGTCACTCGTTGCGTGGACCGCGTTCATGGCGCACCTCAAGTAGTTGCTCCGAGTCGCCGGACCGTCCTGGTCTCGCCCGCGATCGTCGATCGTGGCGAGCCGGCCAAACATATGGAACCAGACGCAGGACTGCGGATCTATCAGACGATGGTATCGACGCGACCTTGGTATCAAACGTCCTGTCCTGGGCGGGCAGAACGCTGCTCAACAGCGACGGCCGTTCGAGTGTCATCGAGCGGTTCTTTCCTGGTGAGCGACCGTCAGGTTGTTCTCTATCCCGAAGACCCCGGTCACTTCGCGCGCCCGCACTTCGGCAATCTGCCGGTCCGCGGCGTTGTCGACGATTCCGAGCAGCATGGTTCGGCCGTTCCTGACGATGATGTGGATGCCGTAGGGGCCGACCGGCTGCATGCCCGGGAAGAGCCGTTCATCCCTCAGCTCCTGCAACGCTCCCAACTCGCCGCCGGGTGCGTACCGTGAAAGAAAGTCGTCCGTGTAGATTCGGTAGAAGGTCTCCCAGCGGATTCGGTCGTCGTTCGGCGATGTGGGCAGCTCTTCAATCTTGTTGGCCACTTCACTGACGCCGCTCGCCCGCTTGGTGGCGGTTTCCGCGTCCCTCTTCAGACGTCCTTCGAAGCTGTAGCCGGCAAGATAGACGGTGCCGCGATCGACGCGGAACACGATGAAGTCGAAGACACCGTAGTACGGCAGCCGCTCGAGCATACGCCGCACGGAACGAGCGGTTTCCTCTGGCGTGACACCCTGCGCCGACGGACCGGCGACGCCAGTAAGGCTCAACATCATCAGGGCGGCGAGCCCCATGCGCAGCGGGCGGGTATGACTGCTCATTTGTCGTCCTCCTGAGTTCTTCGTCTATGGGCGGGCATGGTGCGAACCCGGCGATTGAAACATTCGCGCGGATGCGGATCCATTGGACGATGGTGTCAATACCTAGGTGTGGGTTCGGTGCGGCGGGTTTCGGTGATAGTGTCAGCCGAAACAAGGGGGCTCCAATGTCGTTCTCGTGTCGGCGCTCCCCGGCAGGTGGGACCAGCCCGTCGAAATCGCGCATTGCCGGCGTCGTGGCGAGCGCGCTGTGCTGCGCCGCTCTTGCGTGTTCGCCAGGCGCTCAGAACCAGCCCGTCACGCTGACGTTTCTCGACATCGAATGGGACCTGACCGTCCGCCCACTCGCCGCGGAAGACCTGCAGGCGTTCACTCGGGCAACCGGGATTCGGGTAAAGGCTATCCCCCGCCCGGACGGCTCCCTGAATCAGCTCGCGTTGTGGAAGGAGATGCTCGGGCAGGATTCCACGGCGCCTGACGTGCTCGGCATCGACGCGATCTGGTCAGGAGTCTTGAGCCAGTACCTGATGGATCTGAAGCCGTCTCTTTCGGCTGAACTCTCCTCACAATCGCCGGAAATCCTGCCGAGCTACACCGTCGGCGACCAGGTGCTGGCGATCCCGCATCATGCCTACGTCGGCGTGCTGATGTATCGAACCGACCTTCTGGAACGCTACGGGTATCGTGAGCCGCCCCGAACCTGGACGGAGCTCGAGACGATGGCGGCCCGGATTCAGGCCGGTGAACGGTCCCGCGGCGAGAAAGACTTCTGGGGTTTCGTCTGGCAGGGCGCCGCCGGCGAAGGTATCACCTGCGCCGGCCTGGAATGGCAGATGAGCGAAGGCGGCGGACGAATCATCGAAGACGACCGGACGATCAGCGTGAACAACCCACAGACCATCATGGCGTGGGAGCGCGCGCGCCGCTGGGTCGGGTCCATTTCACCGCCTGGCGTCCTGTCTTATGCGAAGTGGGATGCCGAGAACGCCTGGCGCTCGGGCAAAACGGCGTTCATGCGCGGCTGGGCCTCCGACTTCAGTCTCTTCGCGGGGCTCAAGCCGGCGCCCTCCAGCACGACCCGGTTTGGTGTCACCAGCGTGCCCGGAGGCCAGGCGGGGCGCGCCAGCACATTGGGAGGGAATGGCCTGGCGGTGGCTCGCTCGTCCAGGCACGCGCGCGAGGCAATCGAGCTGGTTCGATTCCTTCGCCAACAGGACGCCGAGCGGGCACGGAAACACGCGCAATCCGAGCCACCTCCGGCCTTCGAGCTTCGCGAGCTTCCGGCGGCTTTGAAACCGTTCTTCCGGGCCGCGGAGTCGACCCACCCTGGCGCCACCGTGGTGGCGCGTCCCTCGGTTGTTGCCGGGCAACGATACGAGGAGGTGACCAGGGCGTACATCCGCGAGGTGCGGTCCGTGCTGACGGGTCAAAAGCTTCCGTCCGCCGCTGCGGAAGCGCTGGAGCACGACCTGGCGCAGATAACCGGCTTCCGGCGCGGCCCGCCGCGTTCGGGCCTGGTGATGCGGTGAACATTCTGCCGCTCAATCGGCTCAGCATCCGCCGACGCCTGACGCTCTGCTTTGTGTTCATCATCGTCGCCATGCTGGCGGGGAACGCCGTCCTGCTCCTGCAATTCGACCGCGCGCGGGCGCAGGCGGAGCGCTTGAGCAGCATCGATCAGAAGTTCATCTCGGTATTACAGGCGCACATCAATCTCGTGACGTTCCATGAGAAGCTGGATGCGCTGGCGCCTGCCGCCGACAGCCCGTTGCCGATTGTCGAACTGGAGGCCCTTCATCACGCGGTCGTCGAGGGCAGTCGGCGCAGCAAGGACGCCCTGAACCGCTTCGCCGCCGAGACGCCAACCGACGCGGCGGCCCTCCCGACCCTGATTGCCATCCAGGACATCCTGCCCGCGCAGCTGGAAGCCGTGACGGCGTTGGCGAAATCGGGGGACCGGCAGGCGGTACGGTTGCGTCTCGCGAGCCAGGTCTGGCCGCTGGAAGCACTGAGCTCCTCGCTTGTCGAAACCATCGATCGCGAGGTCGGCGACGAGCGATCGCAACTGCTCGCCAGCATCGGACGAGCGCAGCGGCGGATCCTGCTCACCGCCGTGACGACCGCCGGAGCCACCCTCGCGTTCGCCGCGTTCCTCGGCATGGTGATCACGCGCAGCATCACCCAACCGCTCGGCCGATTGATGGACGCTTCCAAAGCGCACGGACGCAGCGAGTTCGACCATCGCGTCTCAATCGAAGGTCGAGACGAGCTGGCGCATCTCGGGGAGGTCTTCAACGAGACGGCCGAGAGGCTCAAGAGTCTCAAACGGGCCGAGGAAGCCTTGAACCGGGCGGGCGCCGAGCTGGCGCACGTGTCGAGGGTGACGACGGTGAGCGCGTTGACCGCGTCGATCGCCCATGAGGTCAACCAGCCACTGGCCGGCATCATCACCAACGCGGGCACGTGCCTTCGCATGCTGGATGCCGCGCCGCCGGACCTCGAGGGTGCGCGCGCAACCGCGAGGCGGTCCCTTCGCGACGGCCGTCGCGCGGCAGACGTCATCACCCGGCTGCGCGCCTTGTTCAGCAAGCGGGACTTCACGCCGGAGCCGCTGGATCTGAACGAGGCCACGCGGGAGGTGGTTGCGCTGTCGGCGAACGATTGCCGGAGGAACCGCATCGTTCTGCAGTCAGAGCTCGCCAGCGATCTCCCGATGATCGTCGGGGATCGGATCCAGTTGCAGCAAGTCGTCCTGAACCTGCTCCGCAATGCGTCGGACGCGATGATTGACGTGGACGACCGGCCCCGGCAACTACACATCAGAACCGAACGGGAGCAGGGGGACCGTGTGCGTCTGACGGTCCGTGATGCCGGTGTCGGCCTGCCGGCGGACAGCATCGATTCGTTATTCGAGGCCTTTCATACGACCAAGAGCGGCGGCATGGGCATCGGCTTGTTCGTCAGCCGCTCGATCGTCGAGCGGCATCACGGTCGGCTGTGGGCGGAGGCCAACGATGGCCCGGGCGCGACCTTCTTGCTGTCCCTTCCCTGCGGCCGCGCCGGCGCGGGCGACACTCCGATCCCCTTATAGGCGACCTTGCGCGTCCCCGCGGACGGTTGGAGATAACAAGTCGGTTCCTCGTCCGCCCGCCGTGACTCCAGCACGACACGACCGCAGGTCCATTGGACGATCGTCTCGATCGATACCTTGGTATAGGGTCGTTTCGCCGCAATCTGGGCGACGATTGCTGGAAAAACGGCCCCGTTGAGGTTCCCGGGTAGCACCAGCAGAATACGGGTCCGCGCCAGAGGTAACCGATGCCCAAGGCAACCGTCTCGTGGTTCGCAGCACTCCTGACGTGCCTGCTCGCGCTGCCCACCGTCGCCCGCGCGCAGGCGGCGTCCGCCACCCTCTCAGGCACCGTGGTCGACGAATCCGCGTCGGTCGTTCCAGACGTTCGCGTCACCGTCGTCAATCTCGGAACGGGCCTCCAGCGATTGACGACCTGCGGCGCGCAGGGCACGTTCGTCGCCTCGCTCCTGCCGCCGGGCCGATACCGGCTCACCGCGGAACGCACCGGCTTCCTCACGGCCCAGATTTCAGAGCTCGTGTTGAACGTCGGGGACGCCGTCGACGTGAAGCTGCTGCTCAAAGTGGCGAGATTGGATGCATCGGTATCGGTGACCGCGGACACGTCGCGGATCAACACGTCGCCGGCGGTCGGCACGGTGATCGATCGTCAGTTCGTCGAGAACATCCCGCTGAACGGCCGCAGCTTTCAGTCGCTGATCGCGATGACGCCTGGCGTGGTGTTGACGACCGCGAGCTCGAGCAGTCCGGGCCAGTTCAGCGTCAACGGTCAGCGTTCGGATGCGAACTACTTCATGGTCGATGGGGTGAGCGCGAACGTAGGGGTCCAACCCACCGCGGGCCTGGGCCCCGCGGGCGCCGGAGCGGCGCCGGGCCTCAGCGCCCAGGGCGGAACCAACAGCCTGGTGTCGGTGGACGCGATGCAGGAATTCAGAATCCAGTCCTCGACCTACGCGCCCGAATTCGGCAGAACGCCCGGCGCCCAAATTTCCATCGTCACGCGTTCCGGAACCAATCAGTTCCATGGGTCGGTGTTCGAGTACTTCAGGAACGAGGCGCTCGATTCGACGGACTACTTCGTCAAACGACAGCGGCTGTCGAAACCGAAGGAACACCAGAACGATTTCGGCGGAGTCTTCGGCGGCCCGATCGAGCGGGATCGCATGTTCCTGTTCGTCTCATATGAAAGGCTCCGGCTCGAACCGCCCAAAAGCGCCATCACCGAGGTCCCGTCGCTGGCGTCCCGACTTGCGGCCCCGGCTGCCATGAAGCCGATCTTCGCGACATTCCCCGCACCGAATGGCCCTGACACGGCAAACGGTCTGGCGCGGTTTTCCGCGAGCTACGCGGACCCATCCTCGCTCCATGCCACGAGCGTCCGCGTGGATCGAACGTTGGGGACGACGTTGACCGCGTTCGCCCGTTACAACTACGCTCCATCGGAAGGATCGAGCCGATTGGGGAGTTTTGCGGCCGCCAGCGCCAACACGATCGGCACGGTGGAGAACAGCCTTCAGACACTGACGGCAGGTACGACCTGGTTGATCGGCCCGGCTCTCAGCAACGAGCTGCGGGTGAATTGGAGCCGGAACGTCGGGAACAATTTTCAGAAGCTCGATGCCTTCGGCGGCGCCGTCATCCCGCCCGCGACCCTGCTCCACCCCGACTTCGCGCCTCCGAGCAGCGTCTACCGGGTCAATTTCGGGCCAGCCAACGTGTTCTTCGACGAGGGTCCGAATTCCTCGAACCTGCAGCGGCAGGTCAATATCGTGAACGCCCTTCTGCTGACCAAGGGCCGTCATCAGGTCAAAGTCGGGTTCGATTACCGGCGGCTCCTCCCCATCTACGACCCGGCGGACTACGTGCAGGCCTACACGTTCAACGGCATTGCGGGCGCGATTGCGAGCACCGGTTC
>Ga0114129_10003512_pt1 | contig 22054 bp, 20 predicted proteins | sample RhiMetdeltSRZDD1_FD_80071 | JGI IMG/M metagenome (GOLD analysis project Ga0114129, IMG submission 80071) | Populus rhizosphere microbial communities from Tennessee, USA - Rhizosphere MetaG P. deltoides SRZDD1 (version 2) (version 2) | ecosystem: Host-associated > Plants > Roots > Rhizosphere >... | reverse complement strand
CTGGGAGTACGTCGGCGGCTCGCGGGGCCTCAGCATCCTCCGCCCGAGCGGGCCGCCCTTCGGCAACTACGGCGTGTTTCTCTTCACCGTGATGCTGGGCCTCGCTGTGGTCGCGGTGCTGATGGCGCGGTTCATCGAGCGCTCGTGGATCGGTCGCGGCCTGGCCGCGCTGCGCGACAACGAAGAGGCGGCCGAGTGCATGGGCGTGCCGACGCTCCGGCTCAAGCTGTTTGCCACGACGGTGAGCGGCTTCCTGCTCGGCGTGGCGGGCGCGCCGTTTCCGTATTACGTGACCTTCATCGAGCCCAACTCCGCGTTCGCCCTCGACTACGCGGTGAATGCGCTCGCCATGCCGATGATCGGCGGCACGACCAGCTGGATCGGGCCGGTCATCGGCGCCGTGCTGCTGGGGACAGCGCAGCAGGTGGCCATCGTGACCATCTCCTCGGAGCTCAATCTGCTGCTCGTCGGCGTCGTGCTGGTCGGCTTCGTCGTGGTGGCGCCCGAGGGCATCCTCGGCCTCGTGCGGCGGTTGCGGACACGCTGACGATGGCCGGCGCGCTCCTCGAAATCAACGGCCTGACCAAGCGCTTCGGTGGGTTTCTCGCCCTCAACCAGGTCAGCATCGCGGTGAAGCCCGGCGAGCGCTTCGGCCTGATCGGCCCCAACGGCTCGGGCAAGACGACGCTCATCAACTGCGTGTCGGGCTCGCTGCCGGTCGACGGCGGTCGCATCACGTTCGAAGGGCGAGACATCACCGCGATGCCGGCGCACCGGCGCACGCGGCTGGGCATCGTGCGCAGCTTTCAGATTCCCAAGCCGTTCACCAGCATGACCGTGCTCGCCAACCTCGGCATCCCGCTCGAGAACGCCGCGCACGGCCGTGGCGCCGACGGCGCCGACGCGATGCAGATTCTCGAGACCATCGGCCTGGCCAACAAGGCGCATCTCCGACCGGCCGGCCTCACGCAGATCGAGATGCGCAAGCTCGAGCTCGCGCGCGCGATGGCGGCGCGGCCCAAGCTTCTGATCTCCGACGAAGCGATGGCGGGACTGTCGAGCGCGGAGGTCGACGACATTCTTGCGATTCTGTTCCGCCTCAACGAGCAGGGGATTACGATCATCATGATCGAGCACATCATGCGCGCGGTGATGCGTTTCTCCGAGCGCATCGTCGTGCTCGACGCCGGCGAGCGCATCGCGGAGGGCACGCCGGACGAGATCGTGCGCAACCCGGCGGTCGAGAAGGCCTACCTTGGCGAGTAGGCTCGTCGTCCGCAACGTCGACGCCGGCTATGGCGCCGTGCGCGTGCTCCACGGCGTGTCGATCGAGGTGCGCGAGGGCGAGACCGTTGCGCTGCTCGGTACGAACGGCAACGGCAAGAGCACGCTGATCAAGTGCATCATGGGCATGGTCAGGCCGGAAGCCGGCGAAGTGATCCTCGAGACGGATGGCAGGCGCGTCGATCTCACGGGCCGGTCCACGGAGGAGATCGTGGGCCTGGGCATCGCGCTCGTGCCCGAGGGCCGCCGGCTGTTTCCGAAGCTCAGCGTGGAGGAGAACCTTCTGCTCGGCGCCTATCGCCGCGCCGCACGCGCGGACATCCATCGCAACCTGGAGTTCGCGTACGAGGCGTTTCCGGTGCTGCGCGGCCGCCGCGCGCAGCTCGCCGGCAGCATGAGCGGGGGCGAGCAGCAGATGCTCGCGGTGGCGCGCGCGCTCATGTCGTCGCCGCACATCTTGCTGATCGACGAGCCGTCGGTCGGGCTGGCGCCGATCCTCGTGTCCCGCGTGATCGCGAAGATCCGCGAGCTCAAGGAGCGCCGGCAGCTGACCGTGCTCATGGCCGAGCAGAACTTCAACCAGGCGACCAAGATCGCCGACCGCGGCTACATCATCGTGCACGGCAAGATCGAGTTCGAAGGCCGCAGCACGGCCGAGCTGCGCGAGAACGAGCTGGTGAAGAAGTACTATCTCGGCGTCTAGCCCGTCGCCTGCCGCAGCGTGATGCCGCCATCCACGGCGATCCACTGGCCGGTGATGTTCCGCGCCGCGTCGCTCACGAGGAACGCTGTCAGCTGACCGATGTCTTCCGGCGTCTGCTCGCGGCCGAGCGGCACGCCGCGTTTGACGACTTCCAAAAACACGCCGCGTGCGTCGAGCGCCGCGTACTCGGGCACGCTGAGCCTGAGCGCGCCGGCCAGACCTTCCCAGGCGCGTGTCCACAGAAACCCAGGACAGATCGCATTGACGCGGATGTCGTGCGGCGCGTATTCGAGCGCGAGCGTCTTCGTCAGCGAGATCACGCCGGCCTTGGCCGCCGCGTAGGCGGGAAGCCGCGGTGAGGCGACCAGCCCCGCGATCGAGGCGATATTGACGATCGCACCGCCGCCGCGCGCTTTCAGATGAGCGAGCGCCGCGCTGGTCGTGACGAACGTCGTCTTGAGATTCTGCGAGAGATACTCGTCCCACTGAGCCGCCGAGAGCGCGGCGCTGCCGAGGCTGCCGAGCGTGGCGCGCGGAACGTTCGGATCGCTGGGCCCGCGGCCCACGCCGGCGTTGTTCACGACGATGTCGAGCCCGCCGAAGCTGTCGACGACGGACCGCACTGCCTTGGCGGTATCGGCCTCGACGGCCACGTCACACGCCACCGCTATGCCGGGCGAGGCGAGCGCGGCCGCCGTCTTCTCCGCCTCGGCGCCGTCGAGGTCCAGCACGGCCACGCGCGCGCCGTGCGACGCGAGCACTCGCGCGATTCCAGCGCCGATGCCGCGCGCGCCGCCCGTCACGATCGCCGTCTTTCCTTTCAGCATCGTGGCTCCTCCTGTCGCGCTTTTCGGTCCGGGTCGCTCGGCATCCCGGGCTGCTCCACGACGCCGATCGTCGCGCCCGGCCCGTGAAGCTCCTGCGCCCGCGCGACGGCTTCCTCGACGCTCGACGCGACGTCCCAGCCCAAGTGGCGTGGCACCTCGGCATCTCGCGGCGCCGCCACGATCACCCGCCCCACGCGCGAGAGCCGCTTGAGCGGATGCGTCGCGAGAATGCCGTGGATCGGGTGAAACGCGAACCGATGACGGTACGCATCGATGTGCGCCTCGTGACGCGCGAACTCGTGCTCGAAGCGCGCGTTGATCTCGTACGGATCGCGCGTCTGCGGCAGCACCCGCTCCCAGACGTCTCGATATGACGGATGGTGCACGCGGTCCCACGTTTCGCGCACGGCGGCCGCCATCACGACGGTGCAGCCCGGCTTTCCCGCAGCGTCAATCATGCCTCCGAGATATCCGAGCCCCATCGAGATGAGCGTGAGGATCGGATTCAGCGCGGCCCAGATCGCGTACGGGCTCGAGTCCGGCACGCCGTAGACGAGGATGTCGACGGGCGCGGGCGCTGCCGCCCGTCGCGACGGGAAGCGTCGGCTCTGCACCTCGAGCGCGGCGCGCCGGGTCTCGTCCACGCCGCCGGCGAAGACACGCGCGGCGCGAAACGGATCGGCGAGCAGTGTGTCGATCTTGAAGATGCGCCGGCCGAGCCGCGCCTCCAGATGATGGCCCATCTCGTCGAGCACGGCGTGCATCCGGTTGCGCTGCAGCGACATCGACATGCCGTCGGGGTCGTGAGTCACGCGGATCGACCGCCACGTCGACAGCCCGACGCAGACCGACTTCCATCCACCGGTGAAGCCGCGGATGTAGTTCGTGTTCACGTACACGGTGAGATCGGCGTCGGTGACGCGGCGGCTGACCTCCACCGGATAACCGTGCTCGGCTGTCTGGCCGAGATCGGCGATCTGCTCGGGGTCTTCGGCGTCGTGGCACGACAGACGAGCGCCGAACTCCGCGACCAGCGCCGGATCGAGCAGACGCTCGAGCTCCGCCGGACGGCACATGCGGTGCAGCGCGTTGGCGCACACGAGGCGCACGCGCGAGGCCGATACGCCGGCGCTCTTCAACTCGTCGAGCACCGCGCGAATGGCCACGGGCCGGATCGGCCCGAACGAGCCGGTGGTGTGGTCGTCGAAGGCGATCGTGACGCGTGAGCTCGGCTTGACGAGATCACGAATGCGCGGCAGGCCGAGCGGCGACGCCAGCGCCTGCCGCATGGCGCCGTCGAGATCGTCGAGCGGCGGCAGAGCACCGGCCGGCTCGACCGATACGCGTCGAGTGCCCATCGGCAGCGTGGCCGTGAGCATGCCGTCGCCGTACGGCAGGTCGATCTTCATGCCGTCCATTGGCGCGGGCCGTCGTCCGAGAACCCGCACTGCTCGCACGGATGGAAGTAATGCATGGCGGGCGGCATCGCCACAGCCAGGCGCAGAGAGAGCTCGGTGCCGACGTTTCGGATGTGGTGCACCGTGCCACGCGGCACCCACACGATGTCGTCCTTGTTGGCGCGCACGATCGTGCCGCCCGTCAGCTCCCACTCGAGCTGGCCGGCGAGCACCACCCACCACTCGTCGAAGTCGCTGTGCCAGTGAGGGCGATTGCCGCCTCCGGGCGGGCTCGCGATCAGCGTCACGAGCTGGCGCTCGTCCGCAATGATGCGCTTGGACCACGGCGGCGCTTTCATCGACGCGATCACGTCGGCGACGCGCGTGTGCAGCACGTTGGGCCAGGCGGCGTTAGCGGCGGTCGGCGGAATCGGGCCTTGCACGATGGTCGGCGTCATGCCGGTATAATGCCCCACTTGTCCGACGAGGAGGACCGCTCATGCGTCCACGTCTCGTCCTGACGATCGCGCTGATCCTGGCACTCGGCCCACCGGTGTACGCGCAGGCCCCGCGCGCGGGCGGTGAGCTCGTCTTCGTCGTCGCCTCCGAAAGCCCGTCGTACGATGCGCACCGCGAGGAGACGTTCGGCCTCATCCACCCTGCAGCGCCGCACTACAGCACGCTGCTGCGCGTCGACCCGACGGACACCACGGGAACGAAGATCATCGGCGATCTCGCCGAGAGCTGGACCGTCTCGAAGGACGGCCTGACCTACACGTTCAAGATCCGCCGCGGCGTGAAGTTCCACGACGGCTCGGCGCTCACATCGCGCGACGTGAAGGCGTCCTACGACAAGATCATCACGCCGCCGCCCGGAGTGACGAGCCCGCGCAAAGGACAGTACGCCGTGGTGGAGGCGCTCGAGGCGCCCGACGCCGAGACCGTGATCTTTCGGCTCAAGCATCCGTCGGCCGGCTTCTTCTCGGGCCTGGCGTCGCCATGGAACTGGATCTACAAGGCCGACATCCTGGCGAAGGATCCGCACTGGTACGAGAAGAACATCATGGGCACGGGCCCCTTCACGTTCGTCGAGCACGTGAAGGGCTCGCACTGGGTCGGCAAGAAGTTCGCCGACTACTGGGACCGCGGCCGGCCGTACCTCGACGGCTACCGCGCGATCTTCATCCCCAACACCGCCGCGCGTATCGCCGCGGTGCGCGGCGAGCGGGCATTGATCGAGTTCCGCGCGTTCAACCCCGCAGCCCGCGACGTGCTGGTGAGCGCGCTCGGCTCGAAGATCACCGTCAAAGAGAGTGCGTGGGACTGCGCGCTGTGGGTCGTGCCGCACCACGAGAAGAAGCCGTGGGACGACGCGCGCGTACGCCGCGCGCTCACGCTTGCCGTGGACCGCTGGAATGGCAGCAAAGCGCTGTCGAAGATCACGATCGTGAAGGAGGTCGGCGGTGTGCAGGTGCCGGGTACGACGTACGCCGCCACCGAAACCGAGCTGAGCCGCCTCGCCGGTTATGGCCGCGACGTCGACGCCGCTCGCGCCGAGGCGCGACGGTTGCTGCGCGAGGCCAACGTGCCCGACGGTTTCTCGTTCGTGTTCAACAACCGTAATTTGCCCGAGCCGTTCGAGCCGCTTGCCATCTGGCTCGTGGACCAGTGGAAGAAGGTCGGCCTCAACGCCACCGTGCGCGTACTGGAGACCGCCGCCTGGTTCAACGCGCTGCGAGTCGGCGACTTCGAGGTCAGCATGGACGGGCAGTGTGGCTACATCGTCGAGCCCGACCTCGATCTGTACAAGTTTCTCTCCGCCGACCGTACCGACGCCAGCTACGGACGCTACACGGACCGAGTCCTCGACAGCCTCTACGATCGTCAGGCTCGCGCGCGTGACGTCGACGACCGGCGTCGGCTGGTGCGGGACTTCGAGAAGCGCCTGCTCGACGAGCAGGCGCACGTCATCCCGACGCTCTGGTGGAACCGGATCGTGCCGTACCATGCCCGCGTGCGCGGCTTCACCATCACACCGAGCCATTTCCTGAACGCCCAACTCGATACGATCTGGTTGGCGGAATAAGCGCATGCGTGCCCGGCTGGCGGCGACGGGAGCGTTCGTTCTCATGCTGCTGTCGGTTGCGTGGGCCCAGGACAAGCCGCGCTCCGGCGGCGAGCTGATCTTCCTCGTGCCGTCCGAGCCGCCATCGTACGACGGCCACCGCGAGGGGACGTTCGGCGTCATCCATCCGATGGCGCCGCACTACAACACGCTGCTGCGGATCGATCCCACTGACCGGACGGGCACGAAGCCGATCGGCGATCTCGCGGAGTCATGGACGATCGCACCCGACGGGCTGACGTACACGCTGCGTCTGCGCCAGGGCGTCCGTTTCCACGATGGCAGCGTGATGACCTCGCGCGACGTGAAGGCCAGCTGGGAGAAGATCGTGTTCCCGCCTTCCGGCGTGATCTCGATGCGCAAAGGCGCCTATCACGCCATCGAAGCCATCGAGGCGCCGGATCCGCTCACCGTGCGCTTCCAGCTCAAGTGGCCGCAGGCGTCATTCCTGGTCACCCTGGCGTCGCCCTACAACTGGATCTACAAGGCCGACATCCTCGCCAGGGACATCCGCTGGTACGAGACCAACGTGATGGGCACCGGCCCGTTCAAGTTCGTCGAGCACGTCAAAGGCTCGCACTGGGTGGGCAAGCGCAATCCGGACTACTGGGATCGCGGCAAGCCCTATCTGGACGGCTATCGCGCGGTGTTCATCACGTCCTCCTCAGCACAGGTGGCGGCCATTCGCGGCGAGCGCGCGCACATCCAGTTCCGCGGCTTCGGCCCGGCAGAGCGCGACACGCTCGTTCAGGCGCTCGGCGCGAAGATCACCGTGCAGGAAAGTCCGTGGGATTGTGTGCAGCTCGTGACGATGAATCACGAGCACAAGCCCTTCGACGACAAGCGCGTGCGGCGCGCCCTGACGCTCGCGCTGGACCGCTATGAGGCGTCCAGAAGCCTCTCGCGTATCACCGTGGTGAAGGAAATCGGCGGGATCCAGGTCCCGGGCACGCCATGGGCCACGCCGGCGCAGGAGCTGGAAAAGCTCGCGGGCTATGGACGCGATATCAAGGCCAACCGCGCGGAGGCTCGGCGGCTGCTGCGTGAGGCGGGTGTCCCCGACGGCTTCGCGTTCACCTTCAAGAATCGCGGCGTTCCTCAGCCCTACGAACCGATCGCCATCTGGCTCATCGACCAGTGGCGGCAGATCGGGCTGAACGTGCGGATGGAGACCATCGAGGCCTCAGCGCATGTCTCGGTGCTTCGGCGCGGCGACTTCGACGTGGCCAGCGACGCGCAGTGCGGTTTCATCGTCGAGCCCGATACCGATATCCAGAAGTTCCAGTCGGTCGGGATCTCGGACAACAATTACAGCCGCTACAAGGACGAAGTCCTCGATGACCTTTACCTCAAGCAGGCGCGCGCCATGGATCCCGAGGAGCGCAAGCGGCACCTGCGCGCGTTCGAAAAGCGTCTGCTCGACGAAGAGGTGCACTACTTCTACACACTGCAGTGGCACCGGATCGTGCCGCACAGCGCGAAGGTGCGGGGCTGGACGATCACGCCGTCGCACTACCTGAATCAGCAGCTCGACACGGTATGGTTGGAGCCATGAAAACAAGAGTCCTCGCGGCCATGATGGCCGCATTGCTCGTCGGTCTGGTGTCGATGTCATCCGCGCTCGCCCAGGACAAGCCGCGGTATGGCGGCGAGCTGATCTTCCTGGTTCCGTCCGAGCCGCCCTCCTACGACGGTCACAAGGAAGGCACCTTCGGCGTCGTCCATCCGCTGGCCCCGCACTACAACACGCTGCTGCGGTTCGATCCGATGGATCGAACCGGCACCAAGGTGGCGCCCGATCTCGCGGAGTCGTGGACGATCTCGCCGGACGGTCTCGTCTACACACTGCGACTGCGGCAGGGCGTGCGGTTTCACGACGGCAGCGTGATGACCTCGCGCGACGTGAAGGCGAGCTACGACAAGATCGTGGCTCCGCCGCCCGCGACGTCGTCATATCGCAAGGGTCAGTACCGGGCGGTCGAGGTCGTGGAGGCGCCGGATCCGTCCACGATCCGTTTCCGGCTCAAGTGGCCCGAGGCGTCGTTTCTCACGACGCTGGCCTCACCGTATAGCTGGATCTACAAGGCCGACATCCTGGCCAAGGACATCCGCTGGTACGAGAAGAACGTCATGGGCACCGGCCCATTCGTGTTCGTCGAGCACGTCAAGGGTTCGCACTGGATCGGCAAGAAGAACCCGAACTACTGGGATCGCGGCAAGCCGTACCTCGACGGCTTTCGCGCGCTGTTCGTGAGCTCCTCGGCGGCGCAGGTGGCCGCGATCCGTGGCGAGCGCGCGCACATTCAGTTTCGCAGCTTCAGCCCCTCGGAGCGGGACACGCTGGTCTCGTCGCTCGGACCAAAGATCACCGTGCAGGAGAGCCCGTGGGACTGCTCGATGCTCGTCGCGATGAATCACGAGCACAAGCCATGGAACGACAAGCGCGTGCGTCGCGCGCTCACGCTGGCGCTCGATCGCTACGAGGGCGCCAAGAATCTGTCGCGCATCGCGGTGGTGAAGGACGTCGCCGGCATCCAGGTGCCCGGGACGCCGTGGGCGACGCCGCCGGCGGAGCTCGAAAAGCTCGCCGGCTACTGGCGTGACATCAAGGCGAGCCGCGCCGAGGCGCGCCGGCTGCTACGCGAGGCGGGCGTGTCCGACGGCTTTTCGTTCACGTTCCGGAATCGTGGCATCCCGCAGCCGTACGAGCCGCTCGGCATCTGGCTCATCGATCAGTGGCGGCAGATCGGCTTGAACGTCCGTCAGGAGACGATCGAGGCCTCGGCCTATCACCCGATGCTGCAGCGTGGTGACTTCGACGTGGCTATGGACTTTCAGTGCAGCTTCGTCGTCGAGCCCGACATGGACATCGACAAGTTCCAATCCGTCGGCATCTCCGATCGTAACTTCGGCCGCTACAAGGATCCCGTGCTCGACGACCTCTTCGTCAAGCAGGCCCGGGCGCTCGACCCCGAAGAGCGCAAGCGCTGGTTACGCGCGTTCGAGAAGCGCCTGCTCGACGAGGAAGCGCACTACTTCTGGACGCTGCAGAACCACCGCATCGTTCCGCACAGCGCGAAGGTTCGTGGCTGGACGATCACGCCGAGCCACTTCTTGAATCAGCAGCTCGATACGGTCTGGCTCGCCGAATAGCGACGAGCCCGTACGCCTGTTTCACGAGCCGCGCGACCACGGTCCAGTTCGGCCGCCGGTCGATGCGCACGCCGACCCAGCCGCGGTGTCCGACGTACGGAGGCCGAAAGAACCGCGCGGGATCGGTAAAGATCATGGCTTCCTGCTCGCCGAGCGGTGCCGGGAGCCACACCGCGAGATGGTCGGCGCCGTGATGATGGTTGTCGAGCTGCGCGAAGAGCTTCCCGCGCACGCGCCAGGTGGGCTCGCTCCACGCGAGCTTCTCGGTGGTGTCGGGAAGGGCCAGACAGATCGCGCGCAGCTTGTCGACGGCCGCCGGGCGTGGTGTCCTCGCGCGTTGGGGTGTCGCCGATCGTCTGCGCCGCTTCATCGCCGTGAGTCTAGCAGCCAACTCGACGCCGGTTGACTCGCGGAGTAGGCTCGCGGGTGACCATCGAGGCGGTCTCCCGCGGACGACGACAGGAGGTTCAGCGATGGGGCTTTTGGCTGAGCTCTTCCGAATCGTGTTGATCGCGTTGCTCTTTACGTTCCTGCTCGGTCCCGGCTCTCCGGCAGGCGCCGAATCCTTCAGCGCGATCAATCTGGTCACGGACGACCCGATGGGCCACCCCGCGCAACTCACGGACCCGGCACTGCAGAACGCATGGGGGGTGTCTCATTCCTCTGGTAGTCCCTTCTGGGTCTCGTCCAACGGGATGGGAGTGGCGATTCTCTACAGCGTGAACCCGAACACGAACTTCACGACGAAGGTGCAGTTGGGGATGCCTCCGATGGATGTGAAGATTCCCGGCGACGGGACTGTGACTGGTCAGGCGTTCAACTCCGCCGGGGCCGGCACGTTCAACGGGAACGCTTTCCTCTTCGTCAGCGAGGACGGGACGATCTCGGGCTGGCGCGGAGCGCTCGGGACCACCGCCGAGGTCCTCCAGACTGGCTCCTCGGCCAACGTGTACAAGGGGACGACCCTGGTGACGAACGGCGCTAACAGCTATCTTCTCTCAGCAAACTTCCGCGCCGGCACCATCGACGTGCTGAAGGGAAACGCAGGGGCGCCCGATTTAGCTGGAAAGTTCACGGACCCGAACCTTCCGTCGGGTTTTGCTCCGTTCAACATTCAGGTGCTGGGCGGGATCGTCTACGTCGCGTATGCAAAGCAGGACGCGACCGGGCACGATGACGACCCGGGCCAGGGCAACGGTTTCGTGAGCGCTTTCAGGACGGATGGGACCTTCCTGGGTCGGATCGGAACCACAGGCACGCTGAACTCGCCCTGGGGACTGGCCATTGCGCCGGGCTCGTTCGGGCAGTTCGCTGGCGACCTGCTGGTCGGCAACTTCGGCGACGGGTTTATCAACGTGTTTTCTCCGGATCCGGCAGCACCGGGATTCCTTGGCCAACTGTCGGGAGCGAACGGCAGTCCTCTCTTCATCGACGGCCTGTGGGCTCTCATTCCCGGCAACGACGGCAATGGTGGCAATTCGCAGTCGATTTACTTTTCCGCCGGGCCAGACGGCGAGACGCACGGTCTGTTCGGTGTGCTCCAGGTGCCTGAACCATCCACTGCGCTGCTGCTTCTGTCCGGGATCACGGGTTTGCTCGTGCTGCGGCGGCGGAACGAAGCCTAGTCGCGAAAGGCCGCGGGGCCGCTGGCCCTCACGGCCAGCGGCCCGCTGCCAGCTACATCATCTATTCCGAGTCGGTGCGGCGGCCGCGTGACGGCCATCATCGGGCGCCGTATTGCCGAGGAAGTGGACGGACTCCTTGCCGGCAACGGCATTCGGCGTGATCACCCATGTCCCGCCGCAAGAGGTGCGCGCGACCTTGCCGGCGGTCTGCGAGTCCACCATGTAGGTGAATCCGCTTCCGATCGCGCCGAGGATGCAGGCGCTCGCCTTCACCGGCATGTACACGAGCGTGCCGAAGGCACTGCCGGCGCCGTACGCAACGCTCTTGCCCGCGTCATCCGCCCGGGCTGCTGCTGGTAAGCCCAGCAGCGCGACGGCGAGTGCGATCGCAATCCTATGTCTCATGGCTCCTCCTCTTGTGCGGCCGGATGCGTAGCAGCAGACCACGTGCCGGACGGCAAGGAGCACGAGCGAATGCTTGGTAAATCAGCGACTTCGGCGAGGGGTGTTGATGAAGGGCTAAAGCTTCGGTCGAAGCGAGATCAGTGTAAGTTGTTCAAGAAATCGTGTAGGTCTTTCAATCGCGAAAGCTCGGCATCACCTCGCGCGCGAACAACTCCATCGAGCGGCGGATCTTGTCTTGCGGCAGTCCGCCGAAGTTCATCCAGCAGAGCACGTGCCCAACGCCGAGCGCCTGCATCGCCTCGATCTTTCGCGCGACGGTGTCGGGTGAGCCGAACGCGACGGTCTCGCGCACGAGATCATCCCAGTTGATCTTGGCCAGGCGCTCCGCGAGCTGGCGGAAGTGCGGCTGCAGGCTGGGATGCGCTTCTTCGATGCGGTCGGGAATGACGAAGCGCCGGAACGACTCCTGGTACCACATCTCGGCGTCCTTGGAGTCCGCGACCGCCTGCGCGTCCGTCGGCGCCACGTAGATCTGACGCGACACGCCCCAGCGCTTGAGCAGTCCTGCAATCTCCGGCTCGGAGCGCCCCGCCTTCCGCGCGGCATTGACGTAGGCCTCACGGTTGGTGACGAGCTGTTGCTCGGCGTTGCCGCGCAGCACAGAGTTCAGCATCGGCCAGCCACGCGCGGCGGTGCCCTCGATGCTGTCCTTGCTGCCGCAGACCTGGTAGACGGGCGGGTGCGGCTTCTGCACCGGTTTGGGAATCACGCGCGTGTCGCGCACGGTGAAGAAGCGGCCCTCGTAGGAGAAGGGCTCGGTCTGCGTCCACGCCTGAGTGATGATCTCGACCGCCTCCTCGAAGCGGTCGCGGTTCTCCTGCTGCGGCACGTTGTAGCCGCGAAACTCCGCCGGGCGATTGCCGCGTCCGAAGCCGACCTCGAGCCGCCCGCGTGACACAATGTCGACCAGCGCCGTCTGCTCAGCCAGCCGCAGCGGGTGATGAAACGGCAAGATGGCCGCCGCCAGCCCGATGCGGACGCGCCGTGTGCGCGACGCCGCGACGGCGGCGAGCGTGCCGGGATCGACGGCCAGTCCGTAATCGATGAAGTGGTGCTCGGTCAGCCAGATCTGATCGAAACCCAGCTCTTCCGTCCACTCCATCTGCTCGAGCTCGCGATGCACAACCTCGTCGTGGCTCAGCCACGGCACGGCCTGGAAGAAGTAAAAGGTCCCGAAGCGCATGGACGTCAGGTATACCATGGCGCGCGATGACCGACCCTGTCCGGGTCTCCCTGCGCGTTCCCGGTACCGCTCCGATGCCCGATCTCATGCGACTGCTGAAATCCATCGAGGCGGCGGGCTTCGACGGCGCCGGGATCCTCGACAGCCAGATGCTGTCGCGCGATACGTTCGTCGTGCTCGGCCAGGCGGCCGCGAACACGTCTCGCATGACGTTGTTTCCGGCCGTGACGAATCCCTTTACGCGCCACGCCTCGGTGCTGGCCGGCGCGATCCAGACCGTGGAGGAGATGGCGCCGGGCCGCGTGAAGCTGGTGATCGGCACCGGCTACACGTCGGCCAGCACGATCGGACGCAAGCCGGCGACTCTGGCCGAGATGCGGGCGTGCATCGGGACGGTGCGCGCGCTGCTCGCGGGTGAGCCGGTCGACTTCGCCGGCACGCCTGGCCGTCTCGGCTATGCGTCGCGGCGCAGGATTCCGATTCTCATGGCCGCATCGGGACCGAAGGCGATCGAGCTCGCGGGCGAGATCGGCGACGGCGCGCTGCTGCTCGTCGGGTTCAACCGCGGAATCATCGAGCGCGCGCTCGAATACCTCGAGCGCGGCGCGAAACGCTCGGGTCGCCGCTTGTCTGATCTCGAAATCGTGTGGGCCGTTCGCATGGGCACGGCTACGACGACGGCCGAGGCGCGCCGTCTCGCACGGCCGACCGCGGTGCACTGGGGCGTGCTGCGCTGGGGCGGCCACTGGGTCGAGCCGGCTGGGCTGCGGCTGCCGAAGCTCGAGATCCCGGACGCGGTCTGGAAGATCTATCCCGATCTGTCGCACGCGCACGACTGGGAGGCGGCGATCAAGGCGACCGCGTTCGTTCCCGACGACGTCGTCGCGCAGCTTTGCGACGCGATGGGGCTCGTCGGCACGCCCGCCGACTGCGCCGCACGCATCGTCGAGATGACCAAGCTCGGCGTGCAGAACCTCTATGTGATGCCGCTGCTCACCTTTGGACTGCCGGAGCCGGAACTTGCCGCGTTCAGAGACGTTATATTCCCGAAGCTGAGGAGGGACCCATGCGAACCGTGATGGCAGTGGTGGTTGCAGCCGTGCTCGGCCTGGGCCTGGTCGCGCCGGTGCACGCGCTGAACGTCGGGGACAAGGCGCCCGACTTCACGCTCAATGGCCCCGACGGTCAGCCCGTCAAGCTCGCCGACCTGACGGCGAAGGGGCCGGTCGTCCTCTATACGTTCGTTGCGGCGTTCACCAATACCTGAACGAAGGAAGTGGCGGGCTTCGACGCGGCCCTGCCGCAGTTCGAGGCCGCCGGCGCCCAGGTCGTGGGCGTGAGCGGTGATGCGTACCAGGCCCTCGCGGCGTGGAAGAAGGAAAACAACATCAAGCACCTGCAGCTGTCCGACTTTCGGCGCCAGATGCTGCCGGCGTACGGCGCCCTCGTGACCGACGAGAAGAGCCCGATCTATCGCTATCCCAAGCGCGCGTACTTCATCATCGGACGTGACGGCACCATCAAGTACGTCAAGGTGCTCGAGAACCCCACCATGCTGCTCGAGCCTTCCGAAGTGCTGGCCGCACTGAAGGCCAGCGGCGCCTAGTCGGGACCAGCCCGCTCGCGTTCGGCCTGCGCAGCCCGCGCGCGCCGAACGCGAGCAACGCCGCCGCGAGCCACGCCAGCGCACCATCGAAGACGTACGCGCCGGTAAGACTCACCGCGGCGAGCGCGCCTGTGACCAGCGGGCTCGCCGCCGTGCCAAACTGAAGCCCGAACGCGAGCCATCCGAACGCAGCGGCGCGATGCTCGCTGGGTACGAGCTCGGCGCCCAGCGTGTACGCGAGCGTGATCGCGCACCCCAGGCACAGACCGACCAGTCCGCGGAGCACGAGCAGCACGGGCCAGCTGTCCGCGAGCGCCATGGCCGCGCAGAGTGGACCGCCGATCAGGAGCGCCAGCATCAAGAGCTGCGCGGCGGGAATGCCGCGGGTGAGACGCGCCGCCGCATTGGACGAGATCGTCGCCGTGACGGCGGCCACCGAGATGATCGCACCCGAGACGGCCGCGATCGCGACCACGCCGGGCAACCGATGGACGTGCAGCGGGATCAGCAGCGCCAGGCCGCGGTCGAGGAACTGGGCGACGAGCAGCAGCACGATGACGACGGGAAAGTTCGGCGCCCGCACGACGTCGCGCATGCGCAGCCGCGGCGTCTCGCCCGGCGTGCGGGCGGGCGCGACCTCGCGAAAGAGCACGATGAGCGCGATCAGGGCGAGCGCGCACATGCCGGCGGTCACGAAAAATGCGTAGCGAATGCCGAAGTGCGAGGCGACGTAGCCGCCCGCGGCGGGGCCGATGGCGTTGCTCATCAGCTGCGCCGACTGCAGCATCGCGATCACCGCGGGCACGCGGTTGGCGGGAGCGGAGACGCTGGCCAGCGCCATCGCCATCGGCGTGAAGCCGGCGAAGAAGCCCTGGATGATGCGCGCGGCGAGAAACTGCTCGACCGACGTGACGAGCCCCATGGCCGTGATGATCACGACGAAGCCGCCGAGCGAGCGGATCAGCATCAATTTGCGGCCGAAGCGATCGGCCAGCCGGCCGACGAGCGGGCCCATCAGTCCCGACACCGCCGGCGTCACCGCGGCGAGCACGCCGGACCAGAGCGCGACGCTGCGCGGATCGGTCACGCCGAGCTCGTGTACGTACATCGGCAGGAACGGCGAGAAGAACTGAAACCCGACGAAGGCGACGAAGACCGTCAGCGTGAGCGCCCAGACGTTGCGCCCCACTCCTCAGCCGCCGAGATAGGCGCGCTGCACGCGCGCGTCGGCCAGCAGCGCGTCGCGCCCGCCCGCGAGCACCACGCGACCGGTCTCCAGCACGTAGCCGCGATCACACAGCTCGAGAGCTTCGACCACCCGCTGCTCGACGAGCAAAATCGTCAGACGACGCTCGCGCCGGATGCGGTCGATCGTCTCGAAGATTTGCTCGACGATGCGTGGGCCGAGTCCTTGCGACGGCTCATCGAGCAGAAGCAGATCGGGCTGGGCCATGAGGCCGCGCCCGAGCGCCAGCATCTGTTGCTCGCCGCCGGACAGCGAGCCGGCCAGCTGGCTCGCGCGCGCTTTCAAGATTGGAAACAGCTCGAGCACCGTCTGCAGTCCCTCGGCCCGGCGCGCGCGCGCGTCGCGCCGGTACGAGCCCAGCTCGAGATTCTCGCGCACGCTCAGCGTGGGGAAGACGCGACGGCCTTCGGGCACGTGCGCGATGCCGAGCGCCGCGCGCTCGTTCGGCCGCAGCCGGCCGACGTCGCGGCCTTTGTAGACGACACGCCCCTCTGCCGAGGGAACGCTGCCCGAGATGGCTTTGAGCAGCGTCGTCTTGCCGGCGCCGTTGGGCCCGACCAGCGTGACGAACTCGCCGGCGCCGACGTCCAGCGACACGTCGCTGAGCGCACGCAGCCCGTCGTACGTCACGCCGAGCCCGGTGAGGGTCAGCACGTCGGCGCTCCGGCGCGCGCGAGCCAGCGTTTGCCGAGATAGGCTTCGATTACGGCGGGATTGCGTGTCACGTCGTTCGGCGCGCCCTCGGCCAGTCGCCGGCCCTGATCCAGCACGACCAGCCGGTCGGCGAGCCGGAGCAGCGCCTGCATCGTGTGCTCGATGATCACGACGGTGATGCCGCCGGCCCGCACGCGGCGGATCATCGCGATCATCACGTCGACACCGTCGGTCGACAGCCCCGCCAGCGGCTCGTCGAGCAGCACGAGCTTCGGGGACGTCGCCAGGCAGCGCGCCAGCTCCATGAGGCGCAGCTCCAGCGTGGTGAGTCCGCCGGGCAGCCCGTCGGCGCGATCGAGCATGCCGACTCGAGTCAGCGCGTCGCGCGCGACGCCGCGCGCGTCCGCTAAGCCGGCGCGCACCAGAGCGCCGACCATCACGTTCTCGAGCACCGTGAGACGCGGAAACGTGCGGGGAACCTGGAACGTGCGCCCGAGACCGCGCTGGCAGAGCACGTTCGGCCGAAGCCCCGTCACCGTTTCGCCGCAAAATCGAACGGCGCCGCGCTCGGGGACGAGAAAACCGTTCAGCACGTTGAACAGCGTGGTCTTGCCGGCACCGTTCGGGCCGATCACACCCAGGATCTCGCGCTCGTGCACGTCGAAGCTGACCTCGGACAGCGCCTGCAGTCCGATGAACGCCTTCGACACGTCGCGAACTTCGAGCAACACGTTGCCGGCGGGCGCGCTCGCCATGAGCTCGTCGGCGGGAGCCGTGATTGCGGGCCGTACGGCCGCGGCGCGGCGGCCGGCGCGCGAGCGGATCGTCTGCTGGATCCGCCAGAACAGCCCTTCGGGCGCGTACAGCATGATCAGCATCAGCGCGGCGCCATACACGACGCCCTGAATCCCGGGCAGGCGGTCGCCGACCGTCGTGTCCAACACTTCGCTCACGGGCACCATCACCGCCGCGCCGATCAGCGGTCCCCACAGCGTGCCGATGCCGCCTACGAGCGAGACGACGAGCGTCTGCGAAATCACGAGCAGTCCGAACACGGCCTCCGGCGTGACGATGAACAGAATCGCGTGGATGTAGACGGCGCCGACGACGGCTGCGGGCGCCGCGCTGAGCACGTATGCGGTCATCTTGGCGCGGAAGGCATCGACACCCATGGCTTCCGCCGCCTGTTCGTTTTCTTTCACCGCGCGCAGCCGATAGCCCAGGCGCGATGTCTCGATCACGCGCGACAGCACCAGCGTCGCCGCGAGCACGCCGAGCGCGAGCAGGTCGAACGACCGCGGCTCTGTGAACTGCATGAACCAGCCCGGATGGTCGCGCTTCATCGGGATGGCGACTTCTTGATAGCCGAGCCAGTCCATCACGATCCGGAAAATCAGCGGGTAGGCGAGCGTGGCCAGTCCGAAATAGATGCCGGCGAGACGAAAGGTCGGCAGGCCGATCAGCACGGCCGCGAGGATCGCGACGCCGACGGCGACGGCCATGCCGATCCAGGGCGTGAGGCCGGTCTTCACGACCAGCAGCACCGTCACGTACGCCCCGATTCCGAAGAAGACCTGGTGGCCGAACGAAATCTGTCCCGCGTAGCCGCTGATGATGTTCCACGCGAGGCCCATCGCCGCCCACAGGAAGACCAGCGTCAACACCCGGTGGTGATAGCGCTCCTGAACGACGAACGAGAGCACGAGGCCGGCGACGACGATCGCCGCTATCGCCAGCCAGCCGCGCGCGCGCGGCGTCATCAGACCGCGCGGGCGCGGCGGCCGAACAGGCCCTGGGGCCGCAGGTAGAGGACGAGCAGGAACACGATGAAGACGCCGGTGTTCTGTAGCTGGAACGGCAACACCAGCAGCGTGAGCGACTGCACGAGACCGATCACGAGCCCGCCGACGAACGCACCGGGGATGCTGCCGAGGCCGCCGAGCACGACCGCCACGAACATCAGCACGATGAAATTGCCGGCCACGCTCGGCTCGATCGGGTAGTAGGTCGCCAGCAGACCGCCGGCCGCCGCCACGAGCGCGATGCCGGTACCGAATGCCAGGCCGTGCATCGCGCGCACGTCGATGCCTTGATAGCTGGCGGCCTCCGGATCGTCGGCGGCCGCGCGCAGCGCCCGGCCGGCGTCCGTGCGGGTCAGAAAGACGTAGACGGCGGCCGCGAGAATCAGCGCCATCACAAAGGCGTACGAGCGCGCCTGATTCAGCAAGATCGGCCCCGCTGCGAACGCCTGCGTCGCGTAGGCGGTGCGAATCCCGCGCGGCGTCGGCGTGAGGATCATCGTCGCGGCGTTCGTGATGACCAGCGACAGCCCGAGCGTGAGGATGAGCTGCGCGTCCATCTGCCGCTGCGGGTCACCACCGCCGGTCACGCGTGCCAGGAGCCCGCGATGCACGACCCAGCCGAGCACGAAGAACGGGGGAATCGTCAGCACGGCACCCAGCAGCGGATCGATGCCCGAGAGCGCGTAGAAGTACGTCAGGTACATGCCGAGCATCATGAAATCGCCCTGCGCGAAGTTCACCACGCGCATCACGCCGAAGATCAGGGCGAGCCCGATGCTCATCAGCGCATAGACGCCTCCGACGAGCAGTCCGGTGGCGACGTACTGAAGGAGCTCGGCTACTTGTGCCACGCGACGGGCCGCGTGGCCACCGCGGTCGGCACGACGGTGAACGGCTCACCGCCCTGCCACTGCACGATCAGCGGCGTCGCACCGATGCGGCGGCCGCGCTCGTCGAACTTGATGCGATTGGGATAGAAGGAGGTCGCCGCCGGCCCCGAGCTCAGGTCGATTTTTGCGAGCGCGTCGCGAATCGCCTTGGGATCGGTCGACTTCGCCTGCTCGATCGCTTCTTTGATGAGCCACACGTGGCCGTACGTGCACAGCGGATCCTGCGTCATGAACGGCTCGCCGGTGCGCTGTGTGAACTTCTTGACGAATTCTTCCTGGCCCTTCATCGGATGCGTCGCCACGACCGTCTGGATGCTGTCGAGCATCTCCTTGCCCAGCGCTTTGACGTATTCCGGCGTCACTAGCCACGCGCCGACGCCCTGGATCGGCGACTTCACGCCGAACTCCTTCACCTTCTGCAGCACCTGGATCGAATCGGGAAAGTTCGTGGCGCCATAGAAGACGATGTCCGGCTGCGCGGCACGGATCCTCTGCACGATCGCGGTCGCGTCGGGCAGCGGCGGCGTCCACACCTCGTCGACGACGAGCTCGATGCCCTTAGCGGCCAGCAGCTTCTCGCGCAGCGGCTTGAAGAAGAACACGGTGGCCGCCGTGTTGTCACCGACGATCGCCGCTTTCTTGATCGGGCGATTGTTCTTCTTGGCAAGGTCCGTCACCAGCTCGAGCGCCTGCTCGGCCTGCACCGAGGAGACCGGCGACGTCTGGAACGTGTACTTGAAGCCGCGCTCCGTGATGCTGTCCGCGTAGGAGAGGGTGAGCCACGGCACCTGCAGCCGCTCGGCGACTTCGGTCACGCCGAGCGTGAAGGAGGAGAGCCACGAGCCGATGCCCGCGCTGATCTTCTCGCGTGTCAGCACGCGCTGCGCCGCGCTCACGGCCTTCTCGACGCTATCGCCCGCGTCCGCCTCGCGCAGCACGATCTTCGCTCCACCGAGCGCCTTGATCCCGCCCTGGCTGTTGATCTCCTCGATCGCCATGTCGGCGCCCATCTTCTTGAGCTGGCCCTGCCGCGCCCAGCGCCCGGACAGCGGCGCCACCAGCGCGATCTTGACGTCATCCGCGGCGGGCGCTGGTGGCGGCGGAAAGAGGACTGTGGCGGCCACGAACAGGGCGAGTGTGAGGGCGAGCGTGCGAGGCATCGTGCGGGTCATCAGATCTCCTTCCATCTCGATGATGCGCGCGATGGCGCGCAGTGCGGATCGCGCTCGCCGGACTATAGCATTTGCGCAGGCATCGGGGCGCGTTCGACCCGGCGGTCAGTGGCCGGCGCGCGCGCTTCGTCCGCGGCATGAGCGCTCTTCGTCCTTGGCGTGGGCGCGTCTCCGCGTTACATCGACGGCTCGCTGCGCGATTCGGGCGCAGCCAGCGGATGCAGCACGCTGATGGCGTAGCCGACGTCGAGGCGTTCTCCCTGCCAGCCGGGCATTGCTGTGTGGGCATTGATGTGAAGCGCGGTCTGCTGTTCGCGTAGCGCTTTACACGGTTTGGTCGGCACTGCCGGGACAGCCGGCACATCAAGCAGCGGTCTGCCGTCTGGCCACCTGAAGACAAGCTCGCCATTGGCATTTCGCTCAACCTGATAACCTTCTTCGTGCACCGCGCGGTGATGCCGCCGACACAACATCGCAAGATTCGAGAGCTTCGTCGGGCCACCGTGTGCCCAATGCTTGATGTGATGGCCTTGTCCAAACGACCGGCCGCAGCCCGGGAAGCGACAGCCTTTGTCGCGATACTGCAGCGCGCGCCGTAGCGCCGACGGGATCGTCCGCGTCCGCGCGCCGATTTCGGTGATCCGCCCGTCAGCGTCGTGTCGCATCACCACTCGGCTCGCATCGCATGCCAGGCGCTGGGACGTTCCAGCGGGAACGCGCGCGCCCCCTTCGAGCACCGACTGGCCCGGCGCATCGGCATTGGCCAGCACCGTGGCATCGACGTGAACGACGACCTGGTATCGCTGCCCAGGAGCGCCGGGATCCATACCGCGGTGCAAGGCGGTTTCTGCGACGAGCGCCAGCGCGTCCGCCTGCCGCTGTTCCATGGTCGGCGCCTCCGACGAGCCGTCGATGACCGACGTTCCCGCAGGAACGTCTGGCGTATGCGTTCCCGCGGGAACGTCGCCCTCCCGACGCTGATACAGCGCGTCGCGGGCGGCAGCGAGCGCCTGCATCACGACGGCGCCAACCTCCGGCTCCAGCCGCCCGCGAATCACCACCATGCCGTCTGCATCGGGATACACGTGCAGAGCGCGATGCCGGTGGCGCCGCGTGGTCTCTTCTGCTTCTGCTTTGCGATCCATTCGGCGCCAGCCCCGCACGATCATCTCCACGTGCTCGGCGGTGCCGGCTCGGCCGACCGCGATCAGTCGCTGTTCGGTCTCCGGCGTCGCAACGCGAGTCAGCGCTCGCACCTTCGAATACGACAGCTCGCCGCGGGCGAGCGCTTCGCGAAACCCTGGCAACGATCCGAGCGCACGTGCTACGCGGACATGCTCGCGCGCAGCGCCCAGCGCGAGCCCCACACGCCAGGCGAGCCAGTGGGCACACGACGCGAAGCCATTGCCCCAGCCGCCACGAGCGTCGAACTCACGAATAAGATCGAGCAGGCGCGCGGTCGCGGCGTCGAGATGCGCGGCCAGCGTGGCGATCTCGTCGCCGAGCCGCTCGAGCTCGACGTTCTGCGGATGAGTCGGAACGAAGGCTGCGTCATCGATGTCCATCGCGATTCTCCTTGCGCCGACTTTAACCCTCGATTTTCGAGGGCTCTGGAGGCCGCCAGGTGGCGCGATCGCGGGCTGAGTGCGATTTTTTCGAGCGGCGACCGGGCGCACGCACTGTGGCGCCGACACGCGCACGTGATGAGCTATTACCGATGGTCGGCCCACAATCGCCGCGCGCGCGCCGAAAATCTTGTCAATGCCCAAAATCAGATACACGCGGTACCGGCAGACGTACACGCGGCGCCGCCGGACGTACACGCGGTGTCGGCGCACGCCGACGCGGTAGCGTCAATCCCCAACCGCTGGCACTCCGCGGCTCCCTGATCTACGATGCCACCCCGAAAGGGGCCATCCATG